>JACCDR010180185.1_pt1 | contig 58478 bp, 58 predicted proteins | sample 7446431 | NCBI WGS metagenome assembly JACCDR01 (sample SAMN15323443, study PRJNA562643) | freshwater metagenome | isolation source: river surface water | place: USA:Blue River Watershed | collected 2017-08-17 | reverse complement strand
TCCAACTTTTCCATGTAAGTTTACTTGTTTGGATTTAAATAAGTATGCTAATGGAGAATCATCTGGTGAGAATTGAATTGGGAAATACTGTGAATCAATATATTTGTCTTCCATGATTTCTTTATAACCATTAAAGAAATTTAATTGTAGCTTATTAAAAGAGTTAATATCTACTCCAGAACATAGTACATATAATGATTCATCTTTTTCAGTTACAATATCCCAATTAGCTTGGTATTTTTTAGGGATCTCTAACATATAGAAGTCTATTGTTTGTTTTTCAACTGGTTTCCATTTAAAAGAAATTGTGTTATAGTATTCCGTATTGTTTGCCTTAAATCGCTGATGATATGGTAATGAATATTTATCAACTCCACTTGGTGTAAAAATGAGTCCATCAATTGTATATTTATTTTTGTTTGCATTATCATAATACTCCTTTAATTCATGTTTATAATTTTTAGTTAACTTAATAAATGTTTTACATTTACCTAAATTATATTGAGATAATATTAATTCACATGCTTTAAATTGTTGATATCTTTTATGAAATGGTTGATTTGCAATCGTTTTGTTATTAATGCAAACCACATCAAATACAAAGAACTCAAAGAAGTTATCTTTTTTAATCATTTCCGCATCAAATATATGAGTAACTTGTTTAGTTCGCATATCCGGGTTATATGAATATTTTGGCATGTCATATACCGCATCTGAAATTGCTTTTATGTTCACACCAAGTAATGTTTTTTTATCATAATGTTCAACAATTATAACCATTGCTCGCTGCCCATCAATTTTATCTGTGATATAATAATTTTCAATGTCTGGCAATATAGTTTTAAAATAAATTGGTCTACTCATTTCAATAACATTATTGACCAATCTTTTAAATCCAGATTTGAATTTATATCTATTAGCAATAATAGGGTCGTTGTAAATATATTTAGCAATGTTAAATATATATTTTTGGTATTCCTCTTTTTTGACTTGTTCATCATTTTTAACTAGAGTACTAAATGTTTTAACGTAATTTAAAAGATTATCTTTTGTAAGTTCTTTATCTCCAGTATATATAATTTGTAATTGCACTGTATCGTATGCGGATTCTGAAATTTCAGAATCAAAGTTATCATATTTTTTTAATAACTGCGCTTTATTATAACTAAGCATTGTATTGAATTGACTTGGGTCGTTCATATTTTTTGAAATATTTACATGAATTAACCAATCTGAATTAGTATTTAAAATAAATTGAAATTGAAAGATGATTTTGATATTATCAATTTTATCCGTAACATCCAAGTCTTTGATTTCAGTAAATTTCATTACTTGAAATGAATAGTTAAATTGATGTAATTTAAATTTACTATCCATTGATTTAATCATCATTTTTTGGAAGATTGTTGATTTTTTAGTGTTAACTCCATGCTTAAATTCATTAATTTTAAATTTATTATTTGTGTATTTAATTTTAATAAACTCCTTGTTATTAATAAGCTCGCATTTAGATTTTAGCTCTGTGATAAGATCAACCAGTTCAATTTTAGAAAGTACTGTATCCGTAAATTTAATTCTAAAAAGATTGTTGTTCTTATTAGCTGCGGCAATAACCTGTTCCATTGTATAAGATACTTTCAAACTTTTATGTTATATATTAATTATTAAATAAATCAATTTTTATTATAATATTATTATATTAATTATATATTTATAACTTATCTTACATCAATATTCATAATTATGAAGGATACCAATATTCAAATAAATAATATTTTATATACAAATAGTCGTAAAGATATTGCTTATTATAGCGATGTATTAGATAAGCCATTAAAAGATTTTTATATAAATTCATCGCATAATAGTTATTTAAAAGGATTTCAATTATTTAGTGAAACTAGTTATGATAACATCGATTATTGTTTAAAATCTGGAGCTCGTTGTATTGAACTTGACATTCATGAAAAAGGTAACAAACTAGTTGTATCTCATGGATATTCGAATTTCTTAGTATCTACTTATTTAGATTTAGATAAATGTTTAGATGTAATCTATAATTATTCATTATTAACATCTGATCCAATTATTATAATGTTAGAAGTTATTGTATATAATCCAATTAATCGTATTTTAATTGGAGATTTGCTTAAAATAAAATTTAAAGATAAATTGTTATCTCTTGATAATAAAATAATGTATTCAAAAATAAAATTAGATAATATCCCAATAAAACATTTATTAAATAAGATTATTGTATTAAATTCAACATCTAATCATGGACTGGAAGAAATTGTTGATAATTCTGATTTATTAAATTTAGATAATAAGATGGCTATTGAGATTAGTACTCGCTTAAGTCGCGTATACCCGCATTATGGAATTATTACCGCATTTTCATATAATATTAACCCTCGTGTTTATTGGAATAAGAAATATAATATGGTTAGTTTAAATTTTCAAATGAACGATACTAATTTATTAGAGAATGTAAAAAAATTTAAATATTGTAGCTATATTTATATGTATTAATATAAATTAGAATAATGGATAAACCACAAGAAGTTAAGTCCGCAATTTCAACTAAAAAATGCTCAAAAGCATTAGCCGAGTATATATGGGATAGCCCATGCCTTAAACCATTTTTCTTTAATCCATTTCTATTAGCAGTGTTGATTATTATGCTTATTTTAATAATTGATACAATTGATGGAAAGTATTTTGAAGATACGACTAGTATATTTTTAGTACAGCATACATTTTCAATATTTGTAGCAATTAGTGGTTTACTAGTATTAAATAATATGCTAATAAAACATAAATATAGACAAGAAAAGGAAGAATTAAAAAATACAATAATTGTTGGTGATAATAATGACCAATCAAATTTAATTTAAATAATATTTTTTTTTAAATTTTTTAATATAAAGTTCGCATTATGAGTAGTAATACAAATTTAGAAAATGTTAATAATCAAGATAATATTGTAATTAATCAAATTACATCAGATTCGGTTGCTCACGATAATAGAACTCTATATCAAATTTTAGAGATTAGTTATTATACGAACACGGATCAGGAGCAGTATGTTAGACAGTTAGCACGCCAAATTATAAGATTAGTAAATGATTCTAGATTTAAGAGTAATAATACTTATTATAAATATCTAGTTAACAATTATAAATTATCAGAATCTGATTTACGCACATACGCATTGCCGGTTCGTAAATCACTAGAGAATACATATAAATTGCTTAAGAATGATTTATTAGAATATACCGATATTGTTAGTATATTTAATCGTATTATTGAGTTTAATAAAAATTATGAATTTATTAAACCTCCTGCATATATTGATCATAATAAAATATCAGAAATTCGAACATTATCCACTTGGAAATTAGAAATTCTATCATTAATATTTAAAATGATTTTGCGTCGTAAGCAAGAGTTATTAAAACAAATTAAATTTGAAAGTCCGGTTAAACAACCACCACCTAAAAAAGTTAGTATTTTTGATAAGATTTTTAAACGAGGTCGTGGTAAAAAAATTACTTATAATGGCGCTATTGTCTTTACTGTACTAATTGTAATATTAATAATTTCCATGATAACATCATATAATTCATACCCTAAATGGTTTAAAATAGTATCTCCAATGTTATTATTTATATTTATATCATGCGCTAGTGCTGTTTGCATTTCCGTAAAAAAAGAATTATCATATTCTAACAGTATATATTAGTTTTTATTCATCATCTTCGATATATGTAGGTCCTGATAATTCGTCAAACGTAAAATCATTTTGATAGTGATCGTGATTGTTTTCCGAATTTTGTATAAATCCTAATTCCGATTCTTTTGTTTCTTCAAGTTCAAACGAAACTGATTTGTGTGGATTAGAATGTTTTTTCATATTACTAATAATATGTTTTAATTGATGAATTTCTTGATTTGCAAGTTTTGCTTGTTTTAATTGCACTAGTAGCATTTCTTGCAATTCCTTACTCTGTTGATGTAATGAATTGTATTTACTCTTAATATCCGTATATTTTAATTTCATTTCATTATATTCATCAATGCATTTTTTATATTTGTTTGTAATTTTTACCATGACTTGATCCTTAAATTTATTTTTTTTAGTATTAACTTTTATGCTTTTATATTTACTAATGGCTTGTTCTGTTTTGATAAATTTATCATAACTTTGGCTTCGCTGTTCAAGTAGAATTTCTAAGAATAGATTTTGTAAGAATACGGCGTTATCACTATTATGTTCATCTATAATTAAGTTAATATATGAACTTAAAATATTTTGCGTAAAAATATCAATGCTAGATTTTAATACCATAAATATAATATTATTTTTTTGATTCTCAGTCATTGATTGAAAATACTGATCTGGTATAAATAATTTTGAATACATTGATATGCATTCCACATAACTGATATTATCATACATGAGTGTAATTTTTGTATAAAATTGTATTGATTCAATTAATTTTTTAAAAAATTGTGGCGATTGGTGATCTTTAATGTAAGAAATTACAACTACTCTATAACATTCTGTAATACTTTTATTTGTTTTTTCTTTTAATGCGATAGCTTTATCGTATAAATGATTATAAAAATTATCAACAATTGCCGATCCAATAATATCTAATAAAGATAAAACTTGTTTGTCAACCTTGGATTCCGCCATGTTTAAATATATAGTTATTATTTATTTAATTTAAATTTCCTGTATTTTTATATTATAAAAAAATATAATATGCGATAATTTTTTATATGTTTAGTAAATTCAATTATATTGTGGATATTGATATATATATGATTTGGTTATTTTCATTTGAATAATCTTTTATAAAATATCAATATATACGCCGATTTTAAAGATGACCGAAATTAAAGTAAGTGATAGTGTTAATAGTAATTTAGGGTTTATCGAACGACTTAATATTTATAATCAATTATTACTAGATGAGGGATATTCTAAACATGATATTTTAGATTTAGTAATTAACGATGATATTGATTCAGAGCATGAACAAATTAGATTACCAACTAAGTTATATCTACTATCTTTAAAAAAGATATTATTATATGCGATACCTGTGATAGCGCCACCAAATTCTAAAAAAGGATTAAGTTTAACTGCCGCATTTATTACGGATGCGTTAGTTTATGATTCTAGTATCAGTAAATTATATTCAGCTAAATTAGCCGCAAATGATAAATATAAATTTTTAGGGTTTTACTTTCCTGATGAGCTTATTAATAATTTGCCATTAGATACATATCCATACAAATTCCATACTCGTTTATTTTACAAATGCTTTAATCCATTATCATTGGATCATATTACTGGAATTGAAACATTAGAATCATCAAAAACTATTTATTTTGTAGATCCAAAATTTTATGAAAATTCTCAATTATACAATAAAATATTGGAACTAGTTTACTATAGTATTAAATTGTATAAGACTACCGCAACCATTCAATTATCAAATTATTACGAATCAATTAAAATTAAATCATTATCTGATTTAAATAAATTCCATGTAATGATTAATACCATTTTAACCCCTCCAGTTCTAAATAAATTAGATATCGCTAATAATCTAAATGATTTGCTTGATAAAAAATTTAATAATAATTATTATGGTTCTTACTACAATGTTATGATTCAAACTTATAATGAATATTTATATGAATTAATATTTTTATATGGATACAATTCTAATATAGTTTCTAATGAATTAGTGAAATTAAAATATTTAAAATCAGAACGAAAAAAGGCTCGTGAAAATCAATTTAAAATACAAAACACACAATTATTAGAATCGAAGGCTGAAAAGATTACAAAGGATTTATATCCATATTTGTTTAGCGTTACTGATAAACGTGGTGTTTTTATTAGATTTAATAAATTCGCATTAAGTAAATTAAAAAAAGAATATCGCGATGAAGTATTAATTAAGTTAAAAAAAGATATAGAATATCAGAATTCTATTATTAATAATAAATGTCCGCATTTAGAAATCTTAAAAGAATTGCACTATGCCAATGATATTGATAAGCCTTTAATTTTTATGAAATTAACATCATATATTAATGAGTCGTCGATATCTGACAATTTTTATAAATGTAAAAATTGTCAATTTAATATTTTATGTGAGCATGAATTTGAATTATTATCAGCAATAAAAGACGTGACTGATTTAGATCATTATTATAAAATCAACCAGAGCATATTAAATAAATATAAAATTATAAAACAGTTTGATCTATCTATGGAAAACCAAGAAAATATATTTACCTATTATTGTAAACATTGTTATAAAGAATTGGGCAAATCCGATGATATTATTCAAGTTGATATTGGTGCAAATTTAGGTAAGTATTCATTTTCAGATACACAAGTTCATAAGCAAGACATACTTAATACAATATCTATTGTGTTACAAAAATATACAAATATAATAAATTTAAAATTATCACAAAAAGTAATAAATAAAATGGTATTAGATTTGATCTACGGGTATATATCTGATATCGCAAGCAATATTCAAAAAAATAAAACTTTAACAAATAAAGATGATGTATTCAAATTTCATATACTTATATATGTGTTAGTTAGTATTATTTATATCAATATTAATATCGCAAATAATAAATATGCTATATTAAAAGGTGGTGATGAAAGCAGCAATTCTAGTGGAATTTTAAAGACTGAATTTAAAACAATATATACAATATTAAAATCAGATGTTTTATATAAATTATCTGGGATTAATGACTTTAAATTAAAATCATTATTAATTGAATATTATCGAAATATAAACAAAGTATCAAATAATATAGATACTACTGAATATGTATCTACGTATTCTGTTGTTAATGAAATTGAACAATCTCCTATTTACAGTTATGTAAAATTTATATTAAAATTATTTACTAAGAATAAGTCTCCGACATTTACCGATATTATTGGGAAATCTCCTGAATTATTAATTGAGCAGACAACATCTAATAAAAAAGGTAAAGATAATGTTATTAATATTTATGATAAAATCCCTGATGTTAGCTTACCACCCAATGCTAGTAAGCAATTACAATATATTTATAAATCTTACAATGACTTTCGCCAATATATAGTCACAAGTGAATATTCATCTACAAATATTTCAAAGCTAAATCAAACTTTAGAAGAATATTCGACAAATCAAACAATTTTATTAAATTTATATAAATTTAATCCATATTTCTTTTTACCAATTGAAAATACTCGTGAAGCTAGTTATAATTTACAAAATTTAAATACGATTTATTGTGTAAGCGGTGATCGTCATATATGGGATTGTGTATTTAATATTGATAAGACTCGTGTTATTTATAATAAATCTGAAATTAAAAATTTAATTTCTAATGACCCATATAAGAATAATAAATTAAAATTAGTAGATTACGAATGTAATTTATGTCATATTAAATATTCTGAAGCTGATATAAAATTTAATGCTGATATTAATAATAATATTATAGATAATAATAATAAAGCTGCATTTTTTGAATTATACACACTTAGTTGTCCAATTAAAAATAATCATATATTTGAAAATAATACTTGTACTCAATGCGGTGTATCAAAATCTGAGATTTTATCACATTCAGATACTTATTATAAAAAGTATTTATCAACATATAAATTTACTCGTAAAAAAAAGATTCAATTATTATTAAATCAAGTTAATTTAATTGAATCTAATAATAAATATACGGATAATAATGATACTGCCACTAATTTTAAATTTGCTAATATAGATGCTGAAATTGATCGCATTGTTTCCTTATTATCTAAAAATTTTAAATTAAATCCCGATTCAATATTATTACTTGGCATATCTGAAGGATATGATTATGATGAATTAATTAAGGATAGCAAATCTAATAAATTGGAAAATATAAATGCATTAATTCGACGCGAGACTTTATATTCATATATCAAATTAATAAATGATTATTATTATTATATAAAAAATGCTGAAATACAGTCAAAGCATTATGATTATGAATTAAATAGTTTTGTTAAAACTAAATTATTTATTAATAATAAAAAAATTAATATTTTATTTGAGCCATTGCCGTTCAACACAAGAGATGTAACTATTGGATTTTCCGATAATATATTATTATATATGTTATTACACAACATTGAGTTTATTTTAAAACACAAGTCTTCCGAGTTAGTTAATTTTGCCGAACTGCTAATTCAAAAGATTATATATCAAGACATTATAAAAAGTAAGTATGATTATCGTATTTTAAAAACACAAGGAGCATATGTTTACGATACAATTGATATTGACGAGGATATGGTAGATGCTAATATACTTCTTGATGATGAAGATCAATTATTTGGAAATTATGGTTTGGATATTGATAGTGATTTAATTGGCGAAGGTGATGATGTAGAAGATATTGATGCTAAAATTGATTAAATTAATTTAGTATTTTTTTTTCTGCGTTTATATAGATATTGTAGAATTATGTTTGCTGATTACGACGAAACGTATGGGGACATTGACCAATATTACGATGAAGTATATACATTATTTCCAAGTGAGTCAAAAATAAATACATCGCCTCCGGTTAATGTAGCGCCAACACCAACCGCAAAAATAGACACATCTGCATCAAATACTATCGCAAATATATTACCTAAATCATTAACTAATGTGTTACCAGCTCAAAAACAACAGTTTGAAGTATCCCCAAATCAATTAATAGATGGTATGCCAATCGGCACACAACCTAAATATAATGTATTATATTCTAAAAATGGATTCGAAGGTCTTAAAAATAAATTTAATTCAGCATGTACGCACGCATCGTCTAATTTAGATAGTACTATAATGATTATTATATTCTTTATATTAATATTGGTTATAATAAATTTATCATCAAAGGTAAATCGCTTAAGTTTTATGGTGGGGCATTTAATGTATGAAAAACATTTAAATGCGATGAATCAAAAAAATAAGCAATAAATAGGATATATGTTTTTTATTATTATTATTCTAATATTTCTAAAAATAATTTTTTAAGTTCTACATAATTTGGTTTTTCTTGAAAATTGGTAGTTTTAATAATTTCAATGATTGGATAAATTGCTTCCGGTATATCTACCGGCGGCATTAATATAAATTCTTCTTTTTGTTTTGCAACTGATACATTTGTTGTAGATCTGCTCCATGGTAATTTATAATTAATTAATGTTAATATAATATAAACCAATGATTCAAAATCATCAATACGTGATGTAGTTTTTTTATTATTAGCATTTCTAGAACAATAATAAAGTGATTTTAATTTACTTGGCAGTTCATGTAATTCTTTTTGTGGAATTGCATCATCAAACATATCGGACCATAATAATGCATTTGATAAATCGTAAAACTTAATTTTTTTTGTAGTTTCATTAATAATAAATTTATCGGGGCTCATTAGAGAACATACTACTTTATTAGAATGTATGAATTCAATCACATCAAACATATTTTCAATAATACCATTATCAATAGCTCTATGTTCATTAATATATGCGGGTAGTGCAATTCCATGTGGATTATAAATTATAAAAGCCCATTGATTAAATATTCTATGGTATGCTTGTTTTCCATTAATTTGTAGTAATTCTATGATATCATCTTGTGATTCAAAATTTCTATATATACAAAATTCAATGTATATTTGTTCAATAGATTCTGGATCAGATCCAATTTTTATAAGAAATGGTTTATTATCAATAGTACATTTAAATATTCTTATTTTTTTATCTTTGTTAATTTTATCTAGAATATCACATTCTACATTATATTTATTTTGAATAAACTCTGAAATGATATTATTAATTCTATTGATTTCCTCCATATTAATACTGGTTGATGGCATATTATCAACTATATCTTGTATATTATCAATTATATTATTATTATTATTAAAAGAATTTGTATTTTTATATTCACAAATATCTGGAATATATAATATATTTGATATCTTATGTTTAGTGTTATTGATACTATTATATTCCATCATTATATGTCTACCACAGCATAACTTATTAATACTAATAATCATAAATTTTGCAGGAGAACTACAAGATTTATTGTTAGAAGCATTAATTACACCGCAAGACATTATAATTTCGTATACTGTATATAATTACAATTACCAAATATCAATTTTTTATAATATAAATATCTAATTAAACATATTATAATACATATATATAGAAATACAATGATTTCTGATTTAATTGGATCAACAATTACATATTATGATAGTGAAAATGATACTGACCTATTATTAGGTAAGAGTGATATTATTGCATTATATTTTAGTGGTAAGTATTGCAAGTACTGCACTGAATTTACACCAATTTTAAAAAAAGTATATTTTCAATTAAATGAAGAATTTGGCGATAATTTTAAATTTGATGTAGTTTTTATTTCATCTGATAAATCACTTGAAGTTTTCAATGAAAATTATGAAACGCATCCTTGGTATGCGTTACCATATAGATTCAGAGAAATAAAGCAAACATTAGTTAATTTGTTTAAGTTTAAAACAATCCCACAATTAGTAATTTGTAATAAAATGGGTGATGTGATTGATCTAAATGGTCGTTATTTTATAACCGAACATCAAGATAATGTAAAAAATATTAAAAATTGTTTAACCAATTTTATTTAACGGTAATAAAAATCCATTGTATTTAATAAAATCACTAATAATTATTTATTATTTTTTTTAATAATTGTTTATTTAACACTAATATAAAGATTAGTTTTTCTCAATAAAACCAACACAACATATATAATAATAATGCCTGGAACTGCTACTACTGTTGCTGGAGGTAAACCTAAACGTAAGGTTGCCGCCAAGAAACCGGCTGCTAAGAAACCGGCTGCTAAGAAACCTGCTGCTAAGAAACCGGCTGCTAAGAAACCTGCTGCTAAGAAACCTGCTGCTAAAAAAAAGTAAATAAATCTACATTTATAAATGGTTTAAATTTTATTATGTGTGATAAGTAATCGCTTAAATTATTTTTTTGATGCGTATATTATACATGATGGATAATGGAAAAGTATTTGTGTTATTTATTATATTTGTACTATTTGAAATAGTGACTTATTACATTTGGCTAGGCGAATGGGATATAGATAATCATTATATACCATTAAAAGTATTTTATACTATATTATCTCTTATTTGTAGTAATATTGTATTTCAAGGAGTCACCTCTATATTTAAGAGTAAATTTACATCGGTATAATTTAATTACATTACATCTATATAAATTAGATTTATTTTTACAACTATAATATATTATTATGCCTGAGACAATACCGAATGCTATTTATTGCGATGGAATCATTGTTCCTAAAGTCGATGATGATGAATTGTACTTTTTAAATAAATTAACTATTTTATATGGAACTAGTGGTACTGGTAAATCGTCGTTAATTAGTCATATTATTAATACATTACGGGATTATATTCCTACCGCAATTATTTGTAATCCTACTAATGCAATGAATGGTGATTATAGTAGTATTTTTCCAGAACAGGCAATTCATGATGATTTGAAGAAGGATTTACTATTGAATATATTTGAACGTCAAACTAATATGATTGCAATGCACACAATGGTCAGAAATTTGGACAATCTAAGACCTTTATTTAGATTAATCGCATCTGCCCAAGAATTAGAACGAGTTGAGCATTTAAATAGAATCTTACATGATGGCGTTCGATATATTAAAAGTAGTCGTGATCCCGATGACCATGATGAATTAATTTCTGATTTGACTTCAAAACATTCTCGAAAAGTATTAAGAACAATGCGTAATGCAATTAAAAATAATATTCGTACATTATTGGATATGGATTTAAGTGATATTCAAAAATCTATGTTATCAAATTTTAGTATAAATCCTAACTTATTATTATTAATTGACGACTGCGCCGCCACAATTAAAGAATGGAAAGATTTAACTGAGACAAAAAAATTGTTTTTCCAAGGTCGCCATTATAAAGTAACCGTATTATTAACTATGCAAAATGAGGCTATTATTCCTCCACCATTGCGTCAAAATGCCCATATTTCAATTTTTACTACTGAAAAAATTGTAAATACTTATTTTAATAAGAAATCATCAGGATGTACAAGTCAAGAGGTACGTAAAATTGAAAAGATTGCATCTGTAATCTTTGCCCAATCATCTAATAAAGATAAACCAAATTATAAGAAACTTGTTTTATTTGGAACATTGGTTGATACGGAGCATAAAATTCAATTTATGTTAGCATCTCCAAAAAAAAGAAAATTTGGATCTGAGCTTTATTGGAAATTATGTGAAGGGTTAAAAAATGAAAATATTGTTTCTGCTAATACGAATAAATTTAATAAAATGTTTAATATGAAATCATCACCAAAATTATTGTGTTAGAACACTAGCTAATGTTTTACGCTTTTCATCCATATAACTTGATAGACGATCAAGATCATCCATCTGTTCATCAATTTTTTCATGCATTTCGCGAGTTTCATCAACATATTCAGATGTCTCGTCTGCAATCGACTCATTTTTTTTATTAGAAGATTGTGTACGAGGAGTATAGGCTTTGTATCGGTTTGTATAGCGGTCCCATCCTAGGAAAATCTTATTTTCTAGTTTAAAATATTTTAAAATATCATCATAGTCGGTCCAAAGAATCATATTTTCATAATACTGAGAACCAATAATATCATCTAAAAATTTATTTTTATTAGCCAGATATTTGTTTCGGTTAAATTTATAGATAGTAAATGCTAATACATTATCCTTAACTGGAATAGACTTGTTCAATTCATTTACAAATTCTTTAATATTTTCTTCAGAAACTTTGCCATTTACAACCAAGTCGCAATTTGAAATTGACATATAAGATTTAATTAATTGTTTTGGGAGACTCATTATTAAATAATAATTTAGTTAACTAACTTATCAAGCAATTGCTATTAATATATATTGGGTATAATAATTTATATATAATATATTATTATAATTTAAATTAACCGTAATTTACAATAGAATGCTAATAATTAACTTCTACAGTATTTAAAGAAATGTTTATATAATAATATACTTATTTTAAATAATGAGCGAAAAATTAGCAACCAGTGTTAGTTGTGATGATGTATCTGATTTGAATGATACCAGTTATGATGCGTTTGAAGAACAATTAGATGATGTAAAACTAAATATGCTTGGCTTAATTAGTAATGTTATGGTTTGGTATCAACTATCTCCTAAGCATGTAGAAATTAGTTATAATCAATTAATCTCACAAATGAATTATAATCAACATCATTCAGATAACACTGAATCTGGAAATGTTAATGTTAATGTTGATAATAATGATATTACTGTTGATGTTGCAAGTAATGCAAATATTACGATAGATGTTACCAATGTAACAATTGATGTGATTTCATCAGATGGTGGTCCCAATACTAATGTGAATGAAAATGATGATATTGATATTGATGTTGATATGGAATCAGGTCTTACTTGGGTAAAAACCCGTCGAGAATTTAGAAATAAACTATTGGATGGGTTTAAAATTTGCCCAAATTATAGTAATTGTAGTGATGATGAATGTTCAAAATTTCATGTAAAAAAGGAAGATATATGTAATCATTCTATTAGTGATAATTATTGTAATGATTCCATTTGCGATAAAATTATTATTAAAAAATGTCGTAAAGGTAATAAATGTAAAGATCAATCATGCTCATTTCGTCATTTAAATAGAGAATAATTTTATATTTATAAGTATATTACAATGGATGAAAATGAATTATTAATAGAGGAGTTAAAAAAATTAACATTAAAAAATGTAGAAACATTCTCATTAAATGGTCTTAATACATATTGTAAAGTTTTACGTATTCATGACCCAGATACATTCACGGTTGCATTAAAAATTGGTAATGAATATTATAAATATAATATTAGATTAAATGGAATTGATGCCCCTGAACTTCATAGTAAAATAAAAAAAGAATCACTTGTATGTAAAATTGGTACTGAGTATATTTCAAGCAAAATATTAAATGAAGTAATTTTTATTAAATGTTATTCATTTGATAAATATGGTAGATTATTAGCTGATCTATATATCAACGAAAATGATAGTCAATCAATTAATCAATTATTAGTTGATTGTAAATTTGTTCGTGTTTATGGTGAAGATAATAATCTTCATAAATTTAAATGGACAGATTCTGAATTAGATATGGCCATATCTAATGGTGTTAATGCTGACATAATTACTATGGATGATGTTAATTTATATTTAAATGACGAATCTAATAAAGAGCAAAAAAAATTTAGAAAAATTAAAATAGAATTATAAACATTCTTATTTTTTTATCTACTGTGGTTCTTTCCACTCCGTTAATAAGATTTCACCATCCATTGGTTCAAATCCTTCTTCAACAATTTTTAAATTATGTAATCTAGTAATACCATTTTCAGTAACAAAGTATTTAGTAATTTTACTATTCATGAATATTGACTTCAATTCATCATTATTCTTCTTAAATGGCTCATTGTTTTGTAATTTATAATAAGCTCTGAATAATGCTAACATTTCATCCATTGATTGGATATTATGCTTACTATAATAGCATTTTTGATCAAGGAATCTATTAAAGATATCTTCTCTATTTCTATAAATTGTAGTTTCTTTATCAATTGTTGGCTTTGGTACATTATGTAATTTACCATCATATTTCTCGTATAACATACATCTATAATGCACTAAGATAGATAGAAATGCTTCTTGGTATCGTTTATCAGTTAAACATTTATCAGTAAGTTTAGTATCGCCTAAACGTTCATATTTACTTTGCCCTTTTAATTTTGGCATAAATACAATTTTAAATGTATATGTTAAAATACGTCTCCATACCGCATGATCTGTTGAATCAATTGAAAATTTATGATTTGTGGTAACCATATGATTACAGTTTGGTTTAAAATTTTCTTGTCCTTTGAATAATTGACGTGAAGACATTGTTTCTTTACCGGTAAGTTCCTTCATTCTAGATAAGTTAATCTTTTCATTTTGTGATGATTCACTATAATATGCCATTCTAGCATATTTTAAATCCATCATAGCTGGATCAGCACCGGCTGATTTATTTCTTTGTTGTTCAGTTAAGAATGAGATTGGTAATTTTCTAATATATTGTTCACCTAATGTCTCTCTAATAAATTCTAATAAAACAGTTTTACCATTAGAATTATGATGAACTGTAAAGTCATTGGTTAAATATCTATGATTGGAATCCAATTCAAATCCATAATATTCACCATCTCCAATAATTTCAATAGAGTTAATATTGTGAAGTAGGGCAGTTTGCTGATTATTTTCAGCAAATGCTTTTTGTTGAAATCTAACAGGAATCATATTTAAGTAATTACCATATATATTAATTTTACCAATAGCGTTTGAATTATGATAAGCAGCATATCCTAAACTTCTAGCAACCCAAATACAATCATCAATTAATGATTCTACTGTTAATGTTACTTCATATTGATTAGTATTTGCATGATAAACACCAGCTGCATCAATAATACCAGCTAATAATTCTAATCGTTGATCAAGTGAGCTTGTTTTGTATACATGTGGAATATGTTTATTATTTAATAATATAGGACTAATTTGCTCAGTATATAAGCAAAACCCTAAATTATAAGGAGCAATAGTTAAATTTTGGTTACTAAATTCTAATTTATTTGATTTATATAATGAAATAGCATTGGTTGTTAACCAATTATTTGGCCATTTAAGTAAATCACTGACTTTAATATCAATAATATCTCCTCTATTTACAATTTTAGAATTTGTTAAATATAAATTATTTAAATACTTCTCAGCGTCATCTTCAAGATTAAATATCTTATATTTTTCACAAGGAGGCATAGTTAAATTATCTTCATATTCATACCAAGTAAGTTTAAATGTATTGTTATAATTTTTCATAATATATGTTAAATTATTAAATTTAAATGATAATACATGATTAATATTTACTACAAATGTCTCGTTATTATCCGTATTAATTCTAACCATTGTATCTTTACCATTATAAAGTTGCTGAACAACTCTTGGTAATGAATCATCACCCATCAATCTATCACCAATCTTTACGTTTTGAACCATTTTAATAGATCCATCGTACATGATAACAGGTGTATTAATTGCATGACAACCAATTCCTGATAAAATAAATATTAAACTATCTTTAGGAAATCCATCTAATGTAGTTGATAAATAATATAATAGAAATTCTAATGCATCATATTCTTCTTCAATAAACATTGATCTTAATAAGCTATATACAGCTTTAACATATTGATTATTTTCATCATATGGATGATATTCTGTAGATGTGTATAATGAAATTGGATAAGTATGATAATGATCAATTAATTTTACTTTATGATCAGTAAATTCAATAATTCCATTACCAACTCCCATAATTTGTGGGATTTTATCTAATTTTAAGTAGTGGCTATTTAGTCTGAATAACGTTTCCGCCTCTTCAAATACACCTTTTTTAAATGATGCATTGAAAATACTGTTTGCGCTTGATACAAATCGTGTTCGTAATGCATCTAATAAAGCTTTTTTATCTTTATCTTCTTCATTCATACGCTTATTATCAATATCCGTTAATATTCTTGACAATACTTGATCTAATCCACCAAAACTAATGTATTTTGATAATGTATCTGGTTTTGCACCAACAAATCTCCATTTATATAACTGACCAGGTGAAATATCTGAGTCATTTTCTGTAACAAATTCATACCAGTCAGTAACTTTATTCGTATTACTTGTGATATATTTATTTTTAAACATAAAGTGTAGATAATTTGCTACTTGACTATGTTGAATTTTACCAAATGATAGTTTACTTTTAATATCTCTAGTAATCATTTGATATAATGTATCTGTGATAAAATTATCAAATAAACCTGGTGAATCAATTTTAGCCCAGTATGATATAGATTTTAATGTATATCTACTAGCTCCTTTAAATTTAATACCATCTGCCCAAATTTGCTCAAACCCATAACTATCATATTTTCCAGGAACTCTTTTACTTACCCAAATTCCTAAAGATTTTAGTTCATCTCCTCCAGAAGTTAGTGCAAATATCACATCTCTCCATGAATTACGCTCAGTAAGTCTTTCTAATGAAAGAAAACTTAATAATTTTTGAAGATGTTCAATTTCTGAATTGTATATGGATTTTGTATAAATATCGTTTTTGACATTTTCTAATTCTTGATCAAAAATTCCATTGCTTGTCATAAAATGTTGCACCTCAGCAATTTTATTATTTTTTGGTAATAATGTATATTTTCTGACAACTCCATTAGGATTTTCATAATTTAATGAAAATTCTAATACTATATTATTAAACATCGCAATTGGAATATCATTCGCAGTTGTAAATTTTTTAGATGAGTGTTTGTACTGTAATCTATATAATTTAGAAACTACATATGGAACAGATTCTGTTTTACAACTACCAAGTAAATAAACCGGAACAGAAATACTACCCTTGTCTAAAATTTCACTCAAATCTAAACCTAAGTCTGAAAAAGATTCAGCAATTTCAGATTCAAGAATCTTATTAAATATATATTTTTTTACTGGTCTAGATACTTTAATACTAGGAAATAAAATATGCATACCATGCTTGTATTTTTGCAATTTCTCTTTATACATTGGAAATGGTTTTTTAATAACCATCACATATGAATACATCTTATCCATAGATTCTGGAATTTCCAATACATCAGCAATAATACTATGAATAACATTTAATAATTCGTTAAATCCTAATTCTTGAATAGGATCTGATTCTGAATCAGTTAAAATATCAAAATCTAACATAATCCCGGATCCAATTGTATGGTCATCACTAGTTTGTTGAAGTTCAGTAAAATGTAATGGAATATTGTTCAATCTGCATTTATCAATGTTATTCATAAATTTAATAATTTCAACATCAGGAATGTTGAAACGTCTTTTAAACATTGGGTCAGTTGAACAAAAATTTGGTTTAATATCTTTATTTTCTTTAGAAATTACAAATTGAGATACTTGTTTTTGAACGCTAATAAAATTAGGACTGTCATGGTATGACAGGTCTTCAAATTTTTGATTTTTAATTATCTTATTGTTCGCAAATTCCATTACTGATAATAATTTCACTTTAATCAAGTGATATATATAATATAATTTAAAAAATCAATTTTTATAAAATACTATTAACTATATATAACTGATACTTATGTTTAGTATAGCGATTATTAATATAATTATGAATATCATCGACATTTGAAATAATTAACAGTAATTTACGTAATTAAATTATCGGCAATTTAAAGAATATATATAATATAGTTATATCATCTAAGTTATAAATTATACAACTTTAAAAGTTTTTACTTAATTGCCTTTTCGTTAATTATAATGAACACAATTGCGTATCTAACTAGTAACGCACATTTAAGTGTAGATGTTCTTAGATCATCATTATATGCTGCGGGAATTTGCTGGTGTGATTCTATCAATGGTCAATTTAATGAATATGATCAGTTCCGAGTAATTCTTTATTTAGACCGATCAAAGGCAGACTTTTCTAATCCAATGGTTAAAGAATGCAATGGATTAGTTCTTGAATATTTTAAAAATCAAGGATGGAATGTACTGGCCGTACCACCGCAAGCATTTAATCAAAATCAAATTTCAATGAAAAAACTTTCAGATTTGGTTAGATCTGGCGTATATAATGTCTATGATGTACTAGACTCCACAATTATTAATTTATACTATTATAATAATAGTTGGAGAATCTCTACTATCAAAGGATATGACGTAACAGATCTTGAAATGTGTAAAAATTATACATATATGGATATTCTTAAAAATATTACACAAATTAAGTATAAAGAGTTCTCATTTGATAAGCTAAATCAACAATGCTCATATACACTTAGTTTACGTTATCAACCATACCACATTTTTATGGAAACAAGATCATCACATACATTAAACACGTATATTACGCTACATCAAGTGATTAATAGATTTACATTAAAACCGAGTAATGAAAAAATTTATGGACTATATGTAAACTACCCATTAAAACTTAAAGAACATAACTTACACACATTGCTTAATTCATGTAAAACGGCATATTCAAAATATGAAAAGTCTTTAAAACTAGGTAATGTTAAATTTAAGCCTTTATATGGATATATTCTTAGAACTAATAATGAATCTGTACCAGAAGAATATAAAAATATCTATTTAGAAAGTTCTTTAATGAAACTTATTAGAAATGGTATTTATAAAAATAATAACGAAAACTTGCGTAATTTAGATTATCCAAAAATTACAATTTCCTTATTTATGAATAGATCATATTCCAATAAGTATGAAGTTACGTTTAATCAATTTTCCGAAGAATTTGAATCATTAAAGGTTATCATTAAAGGCTTATCGGAAACAATCATGTCATTTATTCATAAAAAAAATTATACACAACATTCAAATGAAATTGTATCATTTGTTAATTTAATTATTAATGATATGCATGCAAACAATATCATTAATAATGAACATAGTAATATTCCAGAAAGCGTTGTATATGACTATATTTATGACTATAAATATAAAAAACATCTTGAACAAATTATTACTAATAGTGATTTAGTTAGATTAATTGCGTAAATTAAAAAAAAATACATTATACTAAAAAAAAATATTTATTTTTTTAATTGCGATAACTAACAATTTTCACAGCTAAAACTAATTCAAATGTATCGTTATCAATTGTAGAATTAAATACCATCATTTGCTCCTTATCTACATAAATATTAACTTCATCGCTTAATAAACAAGAAGCAATACTTTGTATATACTCAATATGAACAGTCGTCGAAATAAAATCATTTTCTGGTAAATTACAATTAATTTTGAATAATTGATCATTTGTAAAAATATGTTCAACATCAATTGTTTTTGCATTAGAATCGTATGGAAATGATAATAATACACCTTTACGTCGTTCAATTGTAAAATCTTTACCAAACTTAGAAATATCATTAATAACTTTCTTAAAATATTTACTTGGTAATGTAAATGATAATGGGTACTGTTTATAATTTAACTTTCCAACAATATCATCATCATGATTATTCATATCTTCAATTAATGACACAACATGAAATTCTCGAATTCCTTGAGCTTCATCATTAAGATTAATATTAATATTTTTCTTATAAGAATCTTCCTTTGAAATAATATTAATACTATTATAGCTTTTATCAATCTTTTGAATAATTTTCTCAATATTTTTTTGATCTAAATTAATAATAATATTATGCTTACAATAATAATGAGTTAATTTAGATGCGTCAATAATTAAATTAATAAAATTTTGTTGTAAATGACCTACGCCAGAAATATGAATTGACGATAACTTAAATTCAATTTTAATATCACGAGTATCCATTAATTTAAATAATGTAAAAATACGTTTAAAATTCATTGGAATATCATATTCTAACTCAATTATATGATCCGAACTAATTGGATCAGGAACAATTCCTTTACGTGCGGTAGCTTTTTTTTCATTCTTATTCATTTTTGGAGGACGACCAACTGGCCGTTTTTTATTATCTTTCTTATCTTTTTTTGAATCAATTCCATCATTCATTATTTATTTTAAGAATTTGTAATCTAAATATAATTAATTAATTATATTCTATATATCTTGCATACCAAGTTTTAAATTTACCATTAAAATATTTAACAATTATTGGTGATATACATACCCATACTACTAAATTAATAATGGCGACTAGTAAGCGAGGAGTTCTAAATATATCAAGACTTTGTGTCCATAAACAATACGAAAATCTAAATCCATACGAAACCCATGAATTATTTATACCTGATGTGTGATGCATGAATAATAAATTAATTAAAAATGCAACTAATACTTTTTTAACAACCGTTGCCTTACAATTAATTGATGTATCATAACTAATAACAACAACATTTATTAATAAAAATATAATAAATACAATTCCACTAATTATTAAATAATCAGCGGTTTTTGTATATGGATCTTGTGTTTGTGGTGTAAGACTTATTAATATATTACGAATTTGAGCCTCTGTAATATATTCATGATATATAGACATCATTGATAAGCTACCAAGAAATCCACCGGCTATATCAATAAGTAAATATGAAATTATTGTTGATAAATTATAATTAAATATTCCAGCATTTAAAATTAAATATCCTAATGTAATATTCATCGATCTATATGTTGAAACATTAGTTAATGCGTATAATATAGCTAATAATGATAAATTATTAAATATAATTGACGAAACATATCTACAAAAATCCGACATTTCAAATTGTGATATAAAAATAACATTATTTGTTATTAACGCACTAAATGTAAATGCTCCAACAAATTCTAATAAATAATATTTTTTTATAGTTTTTTTATTATAGGTAATTTCACCACCATCGGTAATAAGAGGTTCGTCGCTTTCACTAAATGCATAATTTTCAAATTTATTACCAAGCATTGGTATATTTTTATATTCATCATCAATTAAGATATTATCCAAATCAGAATGTCTTTCAAAATCATTCATTTCAAATTTATCTTGAATATGCTTAGAGATGAATGATAAATTTGCCGATTTTTGATCACTGTCTTTTAGATAACTATCATCATCATTAACTATTTTTGAAGCGTGGTTTGATTTTTTAAATTTATTAGAACTCGTTACTAAACTTCGCATATCTTTAAATATTGGTGAATTTAAATCACCATATGCATTTTTAATAGATTCATCATCTGAATATGATCCCGAATCAAACGAATATCTATTTTGTTCGTTATTATAATTTGATAAAAAATAATGATTATTTTTATTAATATTTGACATTGTTTATATTAATTTATATTTAATAATGTTTATTTATGGCATAATTTAATATACTGCTCTAACCATATTGGCATTTTTGTTATGCTGGTTTCATTTGGACTAACTACCCATTTATATTTTTTATTATTATAGATATCAATTGATGGTGGTAACACAGCTTGTTTATTATTATTTAATACATCCCATCCAATATATTTATTATTTAATTTTAATTTAATTGATGATTCTAAATTTTTATTATATTTAAAGTAAACATGAATTCCCTTATTAGGTGTTATTACGATAGGTGTGTTAATAGTTGGGTAGCATTGTATTAATGTTTTCCAAAGTTTAATACCATTGTTTTTAAAATCAATATCTAATATAGTAATGTTAGATATTTTTCCAGTTAGTACTCCAATATTTTTACTGTTAAATGTTTTATAATCCGGAGTATGATCAAACTGATTCCACTTTTTTAAAATTGGTACTTTTCCATTTAAAGGAGTGCATATAAACCCCAATTCAGTATAATAATCTAAATGTTTTTCCATGATTATATTATTATATATTTTTAATATAATTAATTAAAAATTCAGTTTTATTATTTTCATATAACTTATCAAAATAATTTAATTTGATTTTATCAAATGTTATTTCTGGTATAGATACTATATTATCAAAATATTTGTCGAGAATTATTTTACAATATTGTGATAATTTACAAATCTTAGGTTTATCGACATGATTTAAATAATGAAATAATTCTTTATTTACCGTATTAATAAAATTAATCGATTTATTTTTATCGTTATTATTTATATTAAGTAAATTTTCAGTATTAAGTAATTTTAATAGATTATTATTAAAATTAATCATGTCGTTTAAACAATATGCTGCAATAAATGCATCATTATTAACAATTTTAATATTTCGTTTTAATATATTAGTTAATTGAGTTTCAATATATTTTAACTGCTTCGGATTAATTAAAATATGACGATTACTTAAAATGGCATTTTCAAAATTATATAGTTTGATAATATCGGTATACTCAATATCAGCATAATTTTCATTATTATAAATAATTCCATGTTCAACCAACAATTCTATTGATTTTGAAAATGTATACATAAGATGTTTAACTTTATCAAATGATGTGATAAAGTCAGGATTACTAAAATGTTGCAATAATGACATATTTGTAGGCTTAAATAATATTATCGATAGATCGGTTAACGTAAAATTATCTTTGAGATTGATGTCATCAAAGTTTTCTAATTCGCGAATGTATCCACAACCATCTTCTAATGAATTTAAGCATGAATATTTCATATTATTACTTTGATTACCACCATTTATTTTTCCAGTATCTAATGAATTTAAAAATTGATATTTAATATGGTGATTCATAGCAAATGTCCATGACTCTATTGTATTAAAATACTTAAATTTATTCGTGTTGTTAATAAATTTAAGTATCTTATTTAAATATAATCGTTTCCATATTGGTGTATATAATTTATATGGTTGAATAATATCATCTTTTGTTAATGATATAAACTCAGCAGTTGTGTTTATCGTATTTATATTATTTATAATCTTATGTATCAGATTTATGGTTTGAGTTGAAATATTAAATTGTTTTATAATTTTATATAATTTTGATTCTTTATAATAGATATTGTCACTATTCATCACATGGTATATTATCAGCAATAATATACTTTGTTGAGATGTTGCAATATCAACAATATTTAATATTTCATTATATTCCGGTATATTTTTAATATTGGTTATATCAAAGTTATTTGGTATAACTAAATTTCTATAAAATTTTTTATTGACTGTATAAACTGGTCCAAGTATTGTTACATACTTTAGTTGAATACCAGTAACATATGTAGTGTCCTTAAATCTTACAAAGTGTGTAAATACATATTCTTTACCACTTTTAGAAAAGTTCATATTTTTAATATAATTCTAGTTATGTATATATATATAAATAGAGATGCCTAAATTTGAATTATTTAGTGATAGCGATGAAGAGCATAAAAAACGTAGAAGCTCTATTAATAAGAATCGTTTATCCGCATCCGAATGTTCTGATGTAGAAAAAAAACATGGAATTACTACTGATTTACGCGAATCAAAAAAATCAGATGTGCTAGATGGTAATGATATATCCGATCATGTTAAAGAAAATTTTGAAAAAATCTCATTAAATAAAATAAATACAATTCCTGTTAATACTGAAATTTGTTATAAGCGAAAGAGTGGTAAGGTAATTTCAAATAAGTATTTTAAATCTTATGATATTATTAAAAAAGAAATGTGTATTGGATTTTATAAAAATGATCGTCGTAATTATAATCAATCTATATTGGATATATCAGATTTGTATGCAAAGATGGTTGATTGTAATATAGTTGGTGGTGCAAAAAAAGAGGATGATAAATTAAAAAATAGTGTGTTATTAAATGAATCTGATTGGGATAAGATAGCTCCAGATACTATAATTTCATATCGTAAAAAAGACCAGAGTATGATTTACAATGCTAGATTTAATACTTATGTTATTACAAAAAAAGATAATTTAACAAAAATGTCATTATTATCCAGTACCGGTCAAGGATTTCTAGCTAATCCAGCAAAAATTGAAAGTATATATCGGCATTTTACATCAAAGGATAAAACGTTAGCGCATATTTTACAAACATTAAAAAACTTAGAAATGCGTGTATCTCGTTTAGAAAAAAAATAAATGCTTGGCGTAAACCAAAAAGAAGTAAATTATTTTTTTATTCTTGTGCTAAAAATAGAAAATGTCGCTGTTTTTTAATATTTTGTTTTGAGGTGAAGTTAACGCGCTTTTGGCGATCATTACTAGAAATGACTTCAAATGTATTATGCTTCATATCATTGCTTTTAAAATGATCAATTGGTTTTGTGATCATTCCAGTTGAAACATATGGTTTACGAGAGTTTAAATTATTACTATACAGTTGGTCAGAGTAGGTATCACTCATTTTAATTTTTGTATCGTGGGTTATACTATATTATTAGATAAATAATAAAAAAATTAAATTAATATACTCACAATGATTTGCAAGTGTCAAAATTTATCTAAAAAAGTAACTATTCTAAATGGAATAAAGAAATTAACTGGTGATCTGATTTATTATGAAATTAATGATGATAAATATATAAACATATGTTGTTTTATATTATTAATTTCATCACTATATTCAATTTATGACATAAATTGGTTTAAAAATTGTAAAACCATTATAGTTGCCGATGAGCTAAAACAATTATTTAAATTAGAACCTTACATGTTAGATGATTTAACCACATGGATTCCTAGTAAATGCAGTTTAACAAAAGCTGATGAGTTGTTTAGAATTGCTCCTCCTGAGATTGAAAGAATTTTAAATGAGAATATACAAATGTATCGAACCTTGATAGAGTTAGATAAAAAATATAATTCTATGATTTATAAGTATAACGCAACGCTTCATGATAATTATATTCTTACCGAGGAAAATTCTACGTTGAAATTAAATAAAGTAAGCGTATGTGATAATAATGAGACGTCAAATATATGTTCCAATTGTAAATCATTTGATATAATCAAAGATGAGCTTAAACTAATAAAGAAAGAATCTTATGAAAAAATTAATAAATATTACTATGACTTGAATATTTCAAATAAAAAAATAATTGAATTAACTTTAACTAACAAAAATTTATTTGAAGAAATAAATAAATTAAGAGATACAAATCATGCATTAGCTAATAATTATCTAAGTGAATAATTAACGCTTAAGTTTACGTGGTTTCTTTCCAGAAGAACTGGGTTTTTTAGAAGCAATGCTATTAATTTCAGCTTCTAAATTAGCATTGGTTTCTTTATTTAACTGAATTAATTGTTTTAAATCGGCCTTCCACATAGACTCAACCGTAGTTTTGTTAACTTCATCAATATGAGTTGATACTTTATCACACTCATTCTCTAATTTAGCAGCATTTTCATTTGTAATTGTTCTAATTGGCATATCAATTAGATATTTAAATTCTTTATCCGTAGTTGGTATTTGATCAAACTTTTGTTGAATTAATGCTTTTGTTAAATCATCATTAGACATTTGCCCAATATTAATTTTGGAATTTTTGATATATCTAATGAATCTAGCTTTATTGGATAATATTGATAAATCAGCTGATAATAAATCAAGAATTGATTGCTTACGCTTAGCGTAATAATCTAATCTAATTTCATAAAATTCTTCTAAGATATCAAATATTGTGTCATACTTAGTAATAACATGTTTATGATTAAACATATACATGTTTGTACATGATAATTTACTTGCTAATTTGAACATACTAACAATTTCATCCTTACTCATTTCTTGGATTTTTTTAAAATTTGTAACGTTAAATGTAATTTCAAAATCAATAGATACATCGCTATGATTAAATCTAATATCATGAACTAATGATGCTTTATCAGCAAGCATATTTTCTAATATAAATTTATAATCATCGGTCCATACATTAATTGGCAATTCTGTAATTTTTAGCATTCGCAATTCTGGGATAATTGTAAACACACCTTCACTCCGGTATTTATTTTTACCTTCTCTGTATAATTTTCCTTTAAATCCTCTATACCATGGATCAATATGTTCTTGAACTGGTTTATTATTAAGTTTATTTACAATATAAACGCACAAATCAATTGGATTATATTTTAAAATATCAGTGGAAAATCCACTACCAATACCGCTTGATCCATTTACTAATACAGTAGGAATAATAGGAACATACCATTCAGGTTCAATTGTCATATTATCAGATTCTAAATATTTTAATAATTTGAAATCATCTTTATTAAATAACACCTTACTCATTTCAGATAATTTTGTAAAGATATAACGTGGAGATGCAGAATCTTTCTTATTTAATCTAGTGCCAAAACCGCCTAATGGTTCTAATAGATTAATATTGTTTGAACCCATATAGTTTTGACCCATTCCAACAATAGCCTTATTCAATGATTCTTCACCATGATGATAATCTGTTTTTTCAGCAACCTTTGCACTAAATTGAGCAACTTTCATTTCAGAATTGCTTGTATATTTAATTGCAGCATATAAAATTTTACGCTGAGATGGTTTTAGGCCATCCATAATATTTGGTAAAGATCGCTGATTATCATAATATGAGAAATGAATGAATTCTTTATTAATAAAATCACTAACACTAATTTGTTTTAAGTTTCGGTCAATATTATCAGAAGGATTATATCTATCCATTAACCATGTTTTACGTTCATCGGCAAGTTTCTTATTAAATGCTAATTCAATTGAATTGTTTGCATTCAAATCATTACCAAATACTGTAATCTTATTAGCAATATCTTCTAAACATTCCTTAGCTTCTTTTGCCGTAGATGTACCTAATCCTTTATAATATTTAATATTATAAGTATGTGAATTACGTGTAGATTCTTCCCATAACTTAAAATCATTTAAAGATAAGAATGATAATGATTCAGAACCCTTGCTCACTTTAACAATTGGTGTACTACATATATTAATGTAATTCATTGAAATAAGTTCAGGCCAGAAATTATGAAAGAAATTAATGATAAGTCCGCATATATGATGACCATCTACATCAGCATCAGTCAATATAATTATACCACCATATCTTAATTTTGAAATAGATGTATATGATTCACCATATTTCAATCCAAGGATTTTTACAATATTACAAATCTCAGCATTCGCCATAATAATCTTATTAGTTTCTCCTCGTACATTTAAAAGTTTTCCCTTTAATGGAAAAATTCCATACTTATCTCTACCAATTACTGAAATTGCGCTCATGGCAAATGTTTTTGCACTTAATCCTTCTGTTAAAATTAGTTTACAGTTTTCAGAGTATTGAGTACCTGCATTATTTGCATCTTCTAAACCTTTAATACCAATAATTCTATTTGTTTTAGAACCAGAAGTTTTACTTAATTCAGTTAATGCTTTTGTATCGGCTGATGCAGTTAAGTATGCAACTATATTAGATTTTAATATTTTTGCTAAAAACTTATCATTCATCTTATATTCGCTACCAAATTTAGTTTTACTCATTTTAAGAACATCTTTTGTTTGTGAATTAAAGATTGGGTTTACAATGAATGACTTGATAAATATATGAATTTTTGACTTCACATCTGATGTTTTTAACTCAATCTTTTTGGTTTTTAAAATCTTTTTAATAATTTCAGGACAAATCATTGCATTGACATAATCAACATGAGATCCACCATTTCTAGTATGAATACCATTTACAAATGAAGTTTGTTGATATCCAGCATCACTATACATAATTCCTATTGTCCATTGCTCATTTGAACAATCAACAATAGGAATATTATCTACGCCATCAGGAATATATAATTTCATATATTCTTCTGGTTTTTTAATACAGTATGCTTGGCCATTATAATAAGTTTTAACCTTATCTTTGGATGCAAAGCCAACATCAACTAATCGTTTTTTCATTAATCTGATAATATCATCTGATAACTCAGAAATGCCAAATCTTTCAAGATCAGGAGTAAATGTGATTCTAGTGTATGGCTTTTTTCTATAAGAAGAAATAATAGGATCACTCTTGATAGACATATTATTAGTCCACTCAACTTTAAATAATTTATTTTTAGAAATGTCTACAGTTTCAACTATAAAAGATTTTGAATAAATATTAGCAACTTTTGATCCTAACCCATTTGTACCACCAGTAGTTCTTTCTTCTGTATCATCATAATTAGATCCAGATCTGAGCATTCCAAATATAATTTCTGGAATATATAACAAATTTGATTTATTATTAATCATAACTTCTTGTTTTGATATTTCAATACCATTGCCATTATTATAAATACTAATAGTTCCGGTTTCTTTATTAATATCAACATGAATTTCATTACAATCTGTGCCTTCTCTAGTAGTTTGATCAAATGCATTAAGTAATACTTCTTCATAAATAGTTTCTAATCCAGGAACATAATTAATATCACGTTTTACAATTTTATCATTATCATCCATGATATACATTTCTTGACTAATCAATTGATTAGATCCAATGTACATACCTGGACGCTTAAGCACATGTTCAATATCAGATAATACTTGATACTTAGAAGTGCTCATAATTGTAAAAAGTTAAGATTAATTAGCTAACCCTTATTTTATATAATTATACAAAAAAAAATCAATTTTATAAGTCTTTTATATTTTTTCTAACTTATCTACATTTCGTATAAATCGCAGGTTTCTAAATATCTTAATAATTCAACATAATCTAAAATTAATTGTTCGGTTTCCGCGTATAATAATTTATATGCAGTATTCATACTAAAATCCATATTTTTATTGTTATATTGTACATATAATGTATTATTAGATAATGATACATCCATGAACATACATTTATTATTAATATGTAGTAACGTCATTTGTTTTAAATTGATAACATTTGAATAATTAAATTCTGTCGTAATGTTAAATTTTAATTTAATGCCAGACTCGAATGATGTAGTTAAGTAAATAGTATTATCTTTTATACAAATATTTGCCATACTAATATATTAGTTATTGGTATATTTATTATCATACACTCCTTTTAAATTATTACAAACATTATAAATTTGGTTATCGCATTTATGATTTGGATAACACATCTTTATAAATAAAGAACAAATATTAATTGTATTAATATGTTGGCAAGTGGATTTATTGTTTTCCATACTTTAAATTATGTAAATTAATATGTTCGATGTCAGTAATTTGATCGGATATCGATTTATTATGAATTTCTTGATTTATACTAAAATCAATATAATTATTATAAAATTTATTTATAAATAACTTGAATTGACTATTTTCTTTTTCCAATATAGCCAATCTAATATTTTGCTTGTCAATTAATTCGTACAAATTAGTAATTAATTTAAATTGAGTATTGATTTGATTAAAAATATCAGGACAATCCATTATATGATGTATATATCATTAAAAGTTAAAATAACGATGATTTATAGATATATCTACCAATTCTTTATTTAATACAATTGAATCATTTAAAGGATTTCCACAATTACTTATAAAATGATTAAGTTCCCCACATCTAAAGCATTGCCCAGTAATATTATATAATTCTTTTTTCAAAGATTTTAATTGATAATTCGGTAGTCTTTCATTTATATAAGCACCACCTCTTACATTATTAATACCATATCTATACATATAAATTTTTACTAACTTGTCTTCATCAAAACTATCACAATTATCATAAGCCTCAACTAATTTAATAAATTGATATTTCGTCACCCACGCACATGAATATTGATTTGATTGGTGTTGACGAATACGAGCGTCAAAGTTATTTGTTTTACCGACATAATATTTAGAATTGGTCAATTCTAATACATATATGCAAACCATTTAAGTAACGCTATAATATTATATATAAAAATTGATTAAATTTATAAGCTAATATACAATAGCATGAATAAAATGAATGCTTCCCATTTAGAGACGATTTTTAGCTCAATCAACGTAGATTTGCCAAATAACATTAAGCATGATATTACTTGGTATATTGATAATAATAAATACATGCATAAGCATGTCTGCTTTATAATTGATCTAAAAACAAATAGTATTATTACATATGATGTAAATGTATATTTTAAAACAGAATCATTTCCATTTTCAATTCATGCGGAAATTCAAACAATTATTAAATTGAATAAATCAAAAGCCGCAAACAAAAATAAAAAAGCGCTACTTGTTGTAAAGTTATCAAAATCAGGAGTTTTAAGTAATTCTAAATGTTGCTTAAATTGTGCCAGATATATAAAAACAAACATTGATGCGCTAAATTTAAAATGTGTTTACTATTCAATGCCGGGCAATGTCTTAGAAAAATTAAGTAAAGACGATCTTGATGCTGATAACAATTTCAGATATAGTAAAGGATACACATCTATTAAACAACCTTTGTCAAGGAGGCAAGGCACGAAGGTTAAAAATTAATAAATTTCAAAAAAAATATATATTACTATATGACATTTATTTTTTTATATCAGATGATCCAAATCCATTACAATCGCGACTAGTTGAAAATTTATTATATTCTTGGTGAATATTACAATTCGCATATGGAGTTAATACTACTTGAACAATTCTAGATGGTAACGCAATATCGGCACATGATTCATCGACCTTAATCAAAGGAACCTTAATACTTCCAGTATAAGAAGGATCAATAATTCCAGTAGAATTTGCTAACATATATCCAGATTTAATAATAGAACTTCTTGGGTGCAGCTGTAAATAATACCCAAGGGGAATCTTAAATGATACGCCAGTATCAAATACGGTAATCTTATTAAATGTTTTTGATGTTAACTCGTTATCTACTTTAATAATACTTAGATCAAATCCAACATTATCAATAGATTTTATAGGACGAATAGCGTTCGAATCTTCTAGTATATATCCTAGTTTTGGTAAATTAAAAGTTGCGCTAAAATTACTTACTTTAGCATACGTATTATACACCAAAGCTTTTTGATAATTGTTTAAATTTGAAGTTGATCGCAATTCTGATAATTTTTCTAAAATATTAATTCCAAAGTATTCAATCCCATCAATTACTAAATTAGGAATTGATTCATTAAATATAAATTCTTTAAACATAATTCAATTTGTTATATTAATATATACTTATCTTTAATTAATCCACATGAAGTTTAATATGAGATTCATTACTAAATGCATTAGTCCAAAATCCACCAGCTTCAAGTAATAAATATAAACTAGAGTATAACGCAGTACCAACTCCAAAGCTATGCAATGCTTCTTTGAGTTCAAATCCACGATTCTTTGTAATAAATATAGCTGGGCTTGAATTGATTAATCCAAATACCAAACATTCAAATAAAAGTTTAGCAATTCCAGAATTTGTAAACTTACCATGCGTTTTTGCAACGCTAAAATCATTTACTTTAAATGCAATATAAAACATTGGGATAGCGCCGGCTAATAATAAAAATTTTGTATAATTTGAAAATACATGAGATTTTAACCACTCTTGTTGAGCCTCGTCACCAGTATTTTTATCTTGAGTTTCGTAATTATTCATACCACTCATTTCCATTAATAAATGAAAAATGAAAAATACAAGAAATGCAATAAATGCACCATTCAATATAGTTTTTAAACTAGACTTCCGCATCGTTCCTAATAAAATACTTGACGCAATTGCGGTACCGCCAACTAAACTACATTCAGTTAAAAATTTACGAGGCTCTTTATTAATAAACATTACGTCGGCATTAATAAATGATACGATTAATAAACCAAATAACATCCCAAACTTAGACATTAATACACCAACTTCAAATTTATTCTCATCTTTAGAAAGCTTAATACTAATATCATTAAAATGATTTCCTAATATATCAAATAATGATTCCGTTGCAATTGGCTTAGTCGGATTTGATACATTAATATCAGAAATATTAAGTGGCTGTACTGTAGCATTCATATTATTTATTTATTATATATTATATTATAAAATTGATTTAATTATTTTATAATATAATAAGCATCATATTCAACTGATATAATCAATGAACTATTCTATTGCAAATGGAATTGTCAAATTTGGACCAATCTTTAACTATGTAAATGAAAAAATTAGAATTTGGGAACTAATCATTGAACTTTATAATAAAAATAATCAAATTGTTAAAATTACAAACATTGATATGAATATTTTAGATGAATATTACGCACAGTATTATACGAATACGGGATATCAAAACATGAAAATTACAAAATCAGCCGGAACTAAAATAAATACTGGTAAGAATTTAGGCAAAAAAAATGCAACCAATGTATTAACACAAGCAATTAATGAAAGCATTTCTAAATATAATCTTAAAATTAGAGCTGGTTATTCAACAACTGTTGAATCTACAGAAAATAAAACTGAGACTACTACAGAATTTCCATATCCAATGGCATTGGCAATTTATAAAGATCATGTTGATAAACTTAAATATCCATTATTTATACAACCAAAACTTGATGGTATTAGATTAATTGCTAAACTTGACCAAAATGGTAATGTATTACTAGTTTCAAGAAGACATAAAGAAATTATTGGATTTGATCATGTTAAATCTGAAATTAAACAATTACTACAAGGACAACCGGACGATATTATTTTAGATGGAGAATTATATTTACATGGAATGAATTTACAAGATATTTCTGGAATTGTTAGACAAGAAGATGACATGGAATCTAAAAATAAACTTAAATATTATATATTTGATGCATTTACCATTAATAACACAAATGGGTATGATGCTAGATATAAACTATTATCATCATTATTTAAATCTAATAAAAATTTAAAATATACAGTATTAACTGAAACGCTTGAAGCTAATACAATACAAGAAGCTGATGAATTCTTTAATCAAAAAATTAAAGATGGTTATGAAGGAGCTGTATACAAATCTGCAAATAAAGCGTACGAATATAGTTTTAATAAAGAAAAACGATCTATGTATTATCTAAAAAGAAAACAATCATTTGATGCAGAATATAAAATTATTGGATTCACATCTGGTAAAGGTAAGGATAAAGATTGTGTTATATTTATATGTGAAACAGATACGAAAAAACAATTTAACTCAGTTCCAAATGGAACATATGATTATAGAAAAGAACTATATCAAGATTGCTTAGACAACTTTGATTCTAAATATAAAAATCAATACGCAAAAGTATATTATGAAGACTTAAGTAAAGATGGAGTACCATTAAGAAATAGAATGATTCAGGTAATCAGAGATATTAACTTTGATTAAAGATCATTAGATAAATTATATTAAAAAAAATATAATACAAATTAATAAATGTTTGTAACATTTAATTTTTATAAATATGATAGAGCTTATCTAGCTCACTGCATAATTTGGATACTCTAAAACTTTTGTTATCAAATACCTTTTCTTTTAAATATTTATCAAACAAAGTTATTATATCCTTATTAAATTGATTATCTAATTTCATTAAGTGTTTCATTGAATCAGCGTGCTCTCGTAAAACTTCATTACTTTGCATATTTTCAGAAAACTTATTAATCTTATTTTTCTCAATCACATCAAACGCATTCTTAATTAATTCATTACATTCATCGTTAGATAAACCATCTAATGTTTGTTTATTTAGAGCATTAATATTACATAATTTCTTACAGATTTGCTGAACAGAAATCATGTTTTGCTGAATCGCACCAATTGTCGTAAATGAAACTATGTTATAAGATTCATTATCTTTTTTTGCTGTAAAATTACTAATACTTTTACTGATTTGATTTAATCCAGCGTAACGTAATACTACATTATATTTAGTATCATCATCTTTATGTTGTAACTTATAAATAATTAATACTTTAGTATCTCGTATATTATTGTTAAAAGTATAAATCAAATCAACCTGACCACTAAGAAATTTATTAACTAGTTTAATTAGTTCATCAATTTTAATTTCTAAATTTTTAACAGTATCATGTAAAGCATCTATTTTTACACCTTGTTGTTCAGCTAAATTTAATATTTTTTTATTTTGTTCTACAACAGTTTTAATATTTTCACTTTGAGTTTCAACTGTCTGTTGTAAATGATCAATCTTATCATCCTTCATAGATAATAATTTTTGTTGATATAAATATTGATACTCATTATAAAACTTAAATACAATTTCTAAAAGAATATAATATCTAGCATAAACTTTAGTATTTTTACTTCTTATTAATGCTAGTTTAAGAGCATATGGAGTTAATGTATATACATTTTTATATTTAACTCCTGATCCTTTTCCAGTTGATTTCATTTGCTGCCCAACGTTGGGCAGCAAATGAAAATCTTCATTCTCTACTAATAATAGTTGCTCAGTTAAAGTTCTTTTTACATGGTTACTTTTATTATCAGCACTTAATACACCAAATTGAATTAATTTTTCTTGTTCTACACAAAATTCATGCTCCTTTCCACATAATGATAAGAAATATTCCATAAATGTAATATCCAATTCATTATAATAGTTAGCATGAATATGCTTAAAGAATTCTAACATATCTAATTTAGTTAAATTATTAACATTGTTATTAATATATTCTTGAATCTTCATAATTTTGATTGACATATTAATTATATTGAGGCTTATTATGATTTTTAAAAATCATAAATCATTTTTTTTATTTTTACATAATGCTTATAATACACTGTTTTTAATTATATCACTTATCTCACTGCTGCCCTACGTAGGGCGGCAGTGGAATACTTTATTTACAAATATTAAATAAAGATATAAAAAATTTAATGATATCTCTTATCTCACTGCCGCCCTACGTAGGGCGGCAGTGGAATACTTTATTTACAAATATTAAATAAAGATGTAAAGATTTTAATTATATTTCTTATCTCACTGCTCCCCCACGTGGGGGAGCAGTGGAATACTTTATTTACAAATATTAAATAAAGATATAAAAAATTTAATGATATCTCTTATCTCACTGCTGCCCTACGTAGGGCGGCAGTGGAATACCTTATTTACAAATATTAAATAAAGATATAAAAAATTTAATGATATCTCTTATCTTTATTTGCTGCCCAACGTTGGGCGGCAAATGAAATACCTTATTTACAAATATTAAATAAAGATTTTAATTATATTTCTTATCTCACTGCTCCTCCACGTGGAGGAGCAGTAGAATACCTTATTTACAAATATTAAATAAAAATGTTGTGGCTTCTATAAGTTCTTTTAATATTTTTATTTTATAATTGGCTAACATCTTCCATTTCAACATCTTCCATATCGTACATTAAAACATCTTTAGATATGGGTAACTCTTTTGTAAAATTTAAAAACAATTCTTTTGCTTTATGAATATTTTGATATGCAAACCATTCTCTTCCTTTAACTAATTTAAAATTAGATTTAAATAATCTAATTAATTCCTTTTCAGCATCATCTTGATTATCACAATTTGCACAACAAATAATTCTAGCATTTTTACCATATTGATTTAATCGTGATGAATTTTCATTTTTTGATTTACCAAGTTTAACTAAGTTATCTTTAATAATTAAATATAAAATTCCCATGATTTATAATATATAATAATTTAATTTTAAATTTAAAATTATCAAATAACGATATTATATAAAAACAAATATGCATATTCGTTTTAATGGCGCCGGTGGACATTATAATTATTTATTAGGCATTGCTAGTATTTTAAATACACATTATGATTTATCTAATGTTATATTTTCCGGTTATTCCGCTGGATGTATTCCGGCCGTTTTATTATGCCTTGGTTTAAATATTGATAATGAAATGAAATTTATAAATTCTCCATTGCTCAATACGTTAAGTAATTGTTTTACTCGTGCTTATTTTAATTTTATTCCATATTTGTTTGTTGTATTATTAACAAGATTTAATATTATTTCTAATGATTTATATAAATTAGCTAATCATCGCATGTTTTGCAATCTAACTCATGTACCAACTTTATCAAATCATATTTATTCTGAATATACTAGTAATTCTGATTTGATTAATTGTTTATTAGCATCTGGTCATATTCCATTTTATAATACTAGTCTATTTTATACATATCGAAATCAGTATTATATTGATGGTGGATTATCTAAAATATTAAATACTGGTAAATTATTTGAATGTGGTAGTAGTATATTAGAATTAAGAACTGATATGTTTCGTACACACGATCGTCATTTTATGTTTATTTACACCTGTTCTAATTATTCTAAATATTTATATGATTTGGGTAAACAAGACGCTTTAAATAACTTAAAATATTTTGATAAATTTCTTCGTCGAAAAAATATAAAGTAAATTTTACTTTATATAATAATGCGATTGTGTGTGATTCTTCTACTATTATTGTTATGCATAATAACATACTATTTTATATATCGAAAACATAGTAAGGAAAAAAAGATAGTAGAGTTAATTAGCTATGCTCCTGTTTTAAAAAAGAAATATTCAAAGATTCGAAATAATTTAGCAGAGTCTGAACCTGAAATTTTAGAATTGGAAAAGTTAATTGATGATTTTAAGATTTCAAAAAATTATAATAATATTATAAAAATTGGTGATTTTTATAGAAAAGGTGCTTATCCTCGTTGGCGGCCAAATAAAGTAATTGCTAAAAAATGTTATGAATTGGTTGAACATTCATCATTAGATGAGAATTTATCTACAATAGCTATGTGTAAGTATATTGAGATAATGAATTGTAATATTGATCATTTTGATATTTCTGGATTAGAAATCCCTGAATCTTATTATCATAAGATTGAAGAATTGGTAAATGAAAATGATATTCAAACATATCAGTATAATGAAATTATGTTTAGAGATGAAAATCATATAGTTCCAAATGTGATTAATACATTCGATAATAATATAAATCAAGATATTGTTAATAATTTAGATAATGAAACTATTAATGTATTTAATAACGATCTTCAAAATGTTCATGATCACTATTTAATTAATATTACTAAGACTAATATTGATAAATTAAAAAATAATTATAAATTTGATGATTGTGATATTCATCAAATTTTAACAGATGCTTTATACCGCGATAATGCACTAAGCGTTGACCAGCGTTTTAAAATTAATGAAGTATTAAATACATTTAATAATAAGCATCATGTATCTTTCGGAATTAGTGAAGATGATTCTCTAAAATATATTTATAAGTTCATTTGTTCTAAATCTAATAAATCTGATTTGTTACATAATCTATTATTACAATTAGAAGATTGTTATGAAAATGGTATTGTTGTTTGTCCAACTGGTAAAATTTCAAGAGTATTATCATTAGCATCTGATTCTGAGGAATTTGATTCAAATCGTAATATTTATTACATTAAAGATGAGTTAGAAAGTTTGGCATCAAAAGTTCGTGAAGATGAGATTAAAAAATTAACAGATGCTGAATTGTTATTATATAATAACGGCGATGGTGCAATTGCTGATAAGATGAAGCAAGTATATATAGATTTGGTAAAGGAAGAATATTGTAATAAGTTAAATATAAATTATGATATTGTGAAACCATTTATTGATATTAATGTGACTGGATTTTAAAAAAATAAAAATATAAAATCATAACATTAGCTATGATTTTTAGTATACTAAAATTTATCAAGTTACAATTTGACAAGTGTAAATTAAAACCAAGAATTAGTGATGACCCAACTACGCCAATTGAAGTAATAATTCATGATTATAATAGAGTACATCTATAATCATTTACCAACCAATATTATAAAGCTGTGACTCTGATAGTATGTCAATGCATGTATTAAATCTAGAAACAATAGATATATTTGAATTAATTAATTCATCTATCAATAATTTATTTTGGTAAGTTAATGATGGTTGTATACTTGCTTTATGAATAAATTCTTGTTTATATTTTAATGGATAATATTTTTTATATATGTATTTTGGTATATGATAATAATCAATATTTTGTACATGTTGGTACCCTTTAATATATTTAAATACATATTTATATATAATATGCTGTGCTTTATTTTTTTTTATTTGGAATATATTATGTGTATATTTATTTATAAACTTAATATCATTGATTGTCAGATAATCTTTAAAGATCATATCTTCAATTACATTTGGTATTTGCATCATTGTTATAATATTAAAAAAAAATATCAATTTTTCTAATATGTGCAATTTGTTGAAAATGGTTGGTTAAATTTAAGTATCCCATTATTCCAAAGTATATTTAAGTATTCTTCATTAAATTCTCCTGCTTCTTGATTTGGTGCTTTATATGAATCAGAGTTTGTTAAACATTTTCCATCTAAATCTCCCGGTGGTTTATTCCATAAATAATAATCAATATTTTTTTTAGGATTACTTTGTGGTTTTTCACCAATCCCAGCCCCATTATAATTACACCACGTGTTTTGATTTGACGGACCATTATAATTTCTAGACGTATCTATGATACATGTATATTGTCGTCCACTAAGTTTAATTAGTTTTTCACAAGCCGCTTCCATTTCATCTGTTTTTCTATAATTTGCTAAATTTAAGCTGAATCCTTTAATTTTATTATTATAATCAATTTGATTAATTAGTTTAATAATTTCTTGACTATCGTTATTATCATATATTACATTCCAGTATCCAATATCAATATATATTACAGCATTGCTATTTGATGCTAATATATTAATTGCTAATTTTATATAATTTAAATAATCATAAGCTACTCCACATCCATTATTAACTGTATTGGATAGAGCATCTGGTTCAATGATATAAATCATTTTATTATTATTTACTAAATTATTAAGTTTATTAATGAATGTATTATAATCATTATAATTAAGATTAGCACCGGGTGTAGATTCTAATCCGGCGCAATCTTTATTTGGTATTCCATATACAATAATGATGCTTGTTTTATTTGAGCAATTTTTAATTAAATTTTCAACATTGTTTAAACTATTGGAATCTCTATCTGTATACCATAATGACAATGGTATATCTTTAAGTGTATTTAATCTATTTTGTTGATTTATAGTCGATTGGATCGATCCATATTTATTATTACTTACGTATGAGCATAATTGCGCGTACGCACTGGTATTTATATATATTATCAGAGCATATATAATTGCTGATTTTATAAGGTACATACTATTATAATTATTAGTAGTTATAGTTTAAATTTATGGTTGGTTTATTTATAAAAATTTGGCAATTCATGATCAAATAATGGACTATACGTAATATTAATTCCGCAGTATGGGTGCGCAACTCTTTTATAATCCACTGATGTATATAATCCAGCCGCAATTGCTTCTGTAAGCATAAATTTAAAATTAGACCAGAAGCTAATATCATGCCCATATGTTGTTGTAAATAAATGTGACATTTCATGTAATAATACAAATGTTAATGTATTATAATCATCTTCTAATTTATTATTCTGTTTCGGGTCACGTAAACACATCGAGAAGACATCTCCCTTGTCTATAACAAAGCTTGTATCTCCCCCACTTCGTTCTGGTATATTTTCTTCAAGACTTGGTGTTGTGTAATTTTTAGTAAGATCATTTATACCAGTTCTGACTTGTGCTTTATATTTATCATCGATAATATCTAATCCATTTGGGTTATTTATATATTTATCGTTTAATATATAAATTAATTTTTTAGCTGTTTGATTTAGCTCGCTCATTTTAACAGCAGCTGCTTCTATATCCGCTAAATCTTCTTGCATTTTAAATTCATTCGCCCCAACTTTAACTTTAACAAAATCTTCTTTATTTCCGAAAGTATTTACATTTTGTGTTAAATTAGCAGCTGACCCAATATCTGAGAATTTTTTATATTTTATTGATTTTGGATTAGCTACCCGCTTAACAGCCCAGAATCCAATTGCCATGAAAAATATTGCTATGATTGCTATGACTAAGAATATAATTAAGCCTTTAATAAAGGTGAATACATTTTGTGTGAAATCTATTGAGTTTGACATAATTTTTTATTTGAATATTATATTAAATTAATTATATAATAAGTTAATAAAATGATTACTCCATTGTTTAATCGATGTGATCCTATTTGTATTAAATTATTAGATGTTAAGAACTCTAATCAGTTCTATATCAATTCTTTAATAGTAATTGTTGGCGATGCTCCTGATTTTATAATTAAAGAAATTAATAAAGTTCGTGATAATTTAACTAAAACTAATAAGATTTTAGAAAAGTATTTTGGTAAGCGATGGTATTCATTACTACATTTTGATACCTATGAATGTATCAAAAAAGATAATTTAAAATCTGGTGGAGATTTAACGTCTAATGATTGGGATGATATCGATGACGATGAGTTTGATGATTTACTTCATAATTATTCAAACGTATCAAAGTTTATGCATTCGACTAAAGATATTTCCAATTTAAAAAATAGTATAAATTCAAGTAATTATTTAAAAAATAAATCTACTACATTTACTATTGAATTTATTTTTAATGTGAATCTTTATAAAGAAGATACGATTGAAGAATTTAAGGAAAAATTAGAATTGGTTACCAAAATTAATTATTATAAACAATATTTAGCGAATAATGATTTAAGTGTTGGTTATCATATTAATATAAGCAATGGTATTGATCATGATATATTAAGTCCGAATATATTGGATGTTGATTTCGAGACCGATATTAACAATATTCCTATAAATCCTATATTATATGATATTCGCGATAATTCAAAAATTATTGCTACTGATTTTAATACAAAGATCGATAGCTATTCTACCGAGTTTACTTTAATATCAATTGATTCATTTATTCGTAATAAGAATGATATTCTATTTTTGTTACGATCTGATTTACATAGTTATGAATTAATATATTATAGTTTTATTACTATATATTTTCCTGTATTGACATATAATATATTTTCATTATATTTAGCCGATGAAGCCGAGTTATATGCTCAGTATCCAATAATTAGTTTAGATAGTAAAGTTTATCGTGAAAAGTTGCGTGAAGATGATAAATTAATAAACGAGTTAAATAATACTGAGCCTGATAAAAAATCATATTTAGTAAATACAAAAGATTTATCTTTAGTGTTTACTGGTTATGATGAACGTATATTGTCTATTAAATATCTATTTGATAATATCGAAATTATTAAATTTCCTATGGTTAATTATATTGATATGTGTATTAATATTGATGGTGAGTTAGCATTTGTTCGTAAAACAAATAATATAACTAGTCGGCTTACTATAAATTCCAAACAACAATCGCTTGAAGTAAATACAATTAGATTAGAATGTTTTGCAAATGCTCCATATGGTAATTTAAATATTAATATAAATGAATATGGTAATATTTTAATTTACGCAAGTACTGCAAGTGATATTATTTTAACAAAGGAAGACTTTATATCATCTATTAAATTAGATATTAATAAGATTTTACTAGAATTGAATAAGTTAAATACCTCTGTATTTTTAATTTCTAAAAAGTTTCCTATTATTACCGATAATACAATATTTAAGATCCAGCAAGCATCGATTGGTATTTTATTTAATAAACAATATAATTTTGAAAAATTCATTAAATTATTTGATTCGATTCTATCGACAAATATATTTAAATATGCTAAAAATGATAAACTTACCAATGGTTATTATTATATTTTACGTAAAAATATTACATCATTTGCAAATGGTGCAATTGAATATATAAGCAAGGATACTACAAATATGTTTGATTATTTATCTGATGAAGCGCGTAATCGAAATATGCAAGTATTATTCGATAGTAAAAAAATATATGTTCAATATGTTAAGAATTTTTTAATTGTTGAAATTTTGAACTTATCTATGGAAGAAAGTAATTTCTATATTAATTTTATCGCTCGTTTAATAAAGTTAAATGATAAATATTTAAAAATCGCTGACGTCGTTAGTAGTAAATTAAAATTAATTGATCCAACATTATTTAATTATTCAACCGGGACAAAATATCCGCGTATTTGTCAAAAAAAGATGCAGCCAGTGCTTACAACAAAATCTGATCCCAAAGCCGTTAAATATAAAAATTGGACTTATAATAGAGATGAATATTATAAATGTACAGATAAGGTATATAATCATCTTGGTATGATTGTTGGTCATCACCCAGATGGTTACTGCTTACCATGCTGTCGTAAAAAAACTTTCGATACTGACACTCTTGCAAAATGTTATAATAATGAAAATAAAGAACCTGAATGGCATGAACGAACATACATTCAGTATATTATGGAATATCCAAATCATTTATTTCCAAATTTAAAGTTTATTGATCGCAAATCGTATTTACCAAAATATATTCAAACATTATTAAATACTGATAAGTTAATGGTAAATGGTACATTTACAGCACTTACTAATCGAATAATTGATGGATCATTTGATATGGTATTAATATATGCAAAATATTATAATATTGAGTTGAAAGAATTTATTATAAATATAACGAGTTATTTGAAAAATCAATTGCCGAATTTTTCCGCATTACTAGATTACTCTATTAATAAATATTTTGCATCTGTATCTGAATTATGTACTGGTCTAGCTAATAAATTTATTTTAAATAAAGTTATCGCGAATGCCAACAAAAAAGATATTAATGTTCCTTGGAATGAATTAATTATAAGTATCATGTATTATTATGGCATTAATACAATTATTTTAGTTGATGATAGAACACCAGCTGATGATTTGTTTTTAACAAATTTTAAAAATATTAATACTCAAAATCCATCTTTATTCATACTTAAGCGATATAATCGAGAATATAACAATTCTACTAATTTAAATTGTTATAATTATATACCAATTACTGAATTTAGCAATAGTTTAAAAAAAGATAAACGAATTAATATTTCTACAATTTCGGATGAATTGATGAAGGTATTTCAAAAATTATATAATTTATCAAATAGATCGTTTATCTATTATAATTATAAACAGCTTAATTTAAATAATTTAATTAAATTTGTAAAAATAAATAAATCAACTTCAATTACCCAAATTTACGTGACCGATAAATTTATAAATTCTACTGTAAAATTGTCAATCGCGAATAATGATTATATTTTAAATACATTTTCACAACAATTGTCTGACCAAATGCTAACAAATAAATTAATTAATTTTGATCCACCTGAATTTACTAAATTAGGTTTCTTTTCTAAAATACCCGATTTTATAGAATCATATAATACATTTTGTATTAATGGTAATATCAACGATAGTCAATTAGATTACATAAAATTAACATACACTCATAAGAATTCGTTAATGTTTGATTTTGGAAGTTATGATTTGTATATATTAAAATTAAGTAAATTTATTATTTACGATAAGCTAATAATTGGTGCTATTTTATCATTATTTGATAATGATAAAATCATTGGTAACTATCGTATTTATTTTAAACAAGAATCGGTAAAAACTGCGTTAGCATATTTATCTAATAGTTACAATGACTATATTAAGTTAGCCAATAATCTAACTAATAAAACTATATTAAGTTTTATAGCATATCCAATTAATTTTAATAAGGTTAGTAAAACTATTATTAATAATTATACTGGATCTTTAGGTAATTTTAGAAATTATTTTATTGAGTTATTGGTTAACCCCACTCAATTGAAATTAAAACCAGTAAAATCGTTGATAACTAATACTAATTACGCAATTGGTATTTATAATAGATATATTTATAAATTATTCATTCATGAAATAATTCAATCATTTAATATGGTTGATACAACTGATATTAAAAATACATTCATTTCAGTTATTACAAAATATAATGAAGCTGATTTAAAATCATTTTCGTTAAATATGATTAATGATATTCGCGATACTTGTATATTAAAACATAAAAATACATATGATACATCAATTATAACGATTGCTGTCGATAGCACTATTCAATATTTACAAACAATGTCAGCTAATGGCAAATATAAAGATTTGTATACAACTACTATTAAAAATTCTAAAACTGCATTAACTAATATATTTATTGATAATCTTATGTTACGAGATAGTGTTTATATAAAGAATGCTATTAATAAATATGCGCTTGGTAATATTAGTATTGTAAAATCTATTGATTATTCGGCGCATATCGTTGATGATATTAGTAGTAGTAATCGTATGTTTTACAATAAATCTGGTAAACTCAATATATTAGAATCCAGCATATCTAATTTATTAGATATAGTTTCATCTGATTTATCAAACCCATTTAAGAAGCATTATTTATTTGGTGACAATTTATATTCTAGAATTATAAATAATTCTAAATTTAATTATTTTAAAAATGAATTAATATATATATCGTCAATAAATTAATATGACTGATTGCGAACCTCTTGTAAAAAAAAATAATAAATTTAAACATGACAATTTAAATAGAAATGATGTTGGTGGTATGTTAATATCAGTCGGTAATACTATTCAATGGAAAAAGGTAATATTATTATGGTTACTATTTATTTTAATGAATACTGAAATATTTATAGATAAATGTATTGCTATGTTTGACGATAGTGTTGTCGACGGAACATTGTCAATGAAGGGAACATTTATAATGTCTTTATTATTAGTAATCTCTTATATATTCATAGATTTACTATATGGATAATTTAAGTACCACTAATAAAAAAATATATAAATATAATTGATGATATCGTTTTACTTACTCATCATCTGATTCATTGATCTCCGTTGGTGGATATGATGAATATTCAGATTCATCTAATGGGATATTTGGATAGTATACTACTTTATCCCAATTGTTGTTGATAGTATCAATAACAATTGTTCTAATAATTTTTGTTTGTTCTGCGTTATTTGCATGATCAATATTAATTTTACCAGTTTTAAATAACTTAACTGTTGTTAACTTTTTTTTAATTTTTTTAGAACATTTGTTATTAGTAGCCCAAGCATTCTTTATCATTTTTGCAACCTTTGTCATTTTACAATCATCTTCTAATACATCAACTAATTTTAGTTTGTCTCTTTTAGTTTTAGCATTATAGTATAATCTTACCATTTCAATAAATTTATCTAATTTATAATTGTTTGTAATAACTATAGGAGTACTAAATTTAATTAAGAATCCTGCATATCTTTCTGGATGAAAGTTTGCACTATCAAGAATAATTGGTACTTGTCTATTATTTTTATATTCTAGGAAAATATGTGACAGTTCAATCAAATCTAAATTTGGTGCAGCAACTTGTCGTTTTCCTTTTTTATTAATAAAATACTTTGTTTCTTCAGTACAATCTTCAGCACCTAATGTGATTGATTTATAATTTTGTAGAATTGGCATAATATTGATTACATTAATTGGCATATTTTCTCTGAACATTAACACATCTGAATGTTTTTTAATGTATGTACAAATGATTTTGAGGATGTCATCTAATAAAATTTGATTTTCTTTTTCGCATTTCCCAATTCCTGGAATTTGTACTCGTCCATTAGTAAATAATTTAACTTGGTATGTATGTTCTGGGTCAACCGTTGGTAAAATTGTAAATGTAATTTGTGAATTAAAATGAGTACCTAATCCTTGCTTTTTTCTAGTATCTGATTTTTTATCACTTTTCTTATCAGACTTCTTTTTAATACGGTTTTTGTAGATTGACATTTCTTTATATTCATCACTGATCATATATCCATAATTACAGCCAATTTCAACAATTGTATCTGATAGTGTTAAAGAATTGATTGCTGTTTGCTTATCAAATCTAACATTTGTAATCATCCCATCTAAAGTCATCGTAGATAGTTCAATTAAAGTCATTGTAATTTAATAATTCCTTAATAGGTATATATACTAAATAAAAAATCAATTTTTTAAATATCAGCAGTATCTTAAGATGAGTGCGAGTGAAATACCTTCTTTAGATAATGATATAGAATTTTCTGAAGAGTTGTCAAAATTTAAGATGTATTGCCAAGTTCTCGGCTATATGTCTAAGATTCAAGTTTATGATAATGATTTTAATATTTTACTCGATGAGTTAAAACTATTCCAGCAAAAATTAATTTCTAAATATAATTCAAGTATTTCTCATAATTTATTAAAAAAAATAGTTGTTCCGATTAACAATAATCGGTGGTTTAAAAAAGGAAAAATGAATTTTGATTGTATCAAGAATTATTCAATTTATTATTATCGTAAACAATTATTAGATTGTTCTGATAATAATGATTATGATAAGTCAAAATTAGAATCTATAATTTTAAATATAATATCAATAGATACTTTTTATAATATATATGATGATACAATTGAATATGTGTGTAATATAAATGATAAGTTTAAAAATATAATGCATAAAGATTTTGGTGAGCATGTATTTATATAATTTATAATTGTACAAATTTATAGTTTTCATTATTTGCTGATGATGTTGCTAATACATCAGCTACATCATTTCCATCGGCATGATATGTTCTATTTTTAGTTTGATGAGATTTAACATGAATATATTTAACGTCAATGCCGTTATCATTTAAGAATGATGTATAGTAATATAAATATAGCAATATATCGGGATTTTTTTTACTAAGTAAAATTTTTTTCTTAATCCAATTTGGCATCCATTTTGTAATTACGTTAATCCAAAATTCAGAATCAGTAATGATATGAATAGTTACTGAATAATTATCTGTAATTTTCAGATCTCCCTTATTATAATATTGTTCAATCGTTGATATTTTTTTTAATTTAGATTTGTTCATATAATCCGCTAAATTCGGTGTATTAACAATGTCAGTTTGATTTTTAATAAATTCAGAATATAGAAATAATGATGTTAAAATTGCATATCCTTCCATTCTAATATTAGTTACAGGGAATTCCATATTTGTATTATTTATGTATATTTTTTTCAATTGGCACTTTTTATTAAGTTTTATTTCAGTGTTAGTAAAAACTGATTTTTTAAGATATATCCCAAACCCACCAGTTGAATCTTTCTTTCCATTTTTAGAACAGGCTCCATCTGTGTAAATAATGTTATCCATCGTTACTATTATATATAATGATATATTATTCAATTTTGTTAATAAATTATTGTATTTGATGTCTACTTACCATTTATGTATTGTTTTTGTTTTAGTAAAAATTCATCAATTTCCGATATTAAATTATATTCATTTTCTTGTAACAATAATTGCTTTTTTATTTCATTATCTTTGATCTTTTTTAATACTTTTGACTTATTTGATGTTTTACGAGCAATATATAAGAATATTAAAATTATTATTATTATAACTAGACCAATTAGCATCGGGCTAACCCCCTTAGGTTTATCTTGACAATTTTCAGATGCTGTATCATTAGAATTTGGGGTATTATCTATAATGGTATCATCTAAATACTGTTCATGCTGAGGAATGTCTGCCATGTTGATAATTATATATAAATATAAAAAAAATATTATTTAAGTTAATATGTTATTTATTTATAATTTATTAGTTTTTTTAACCACTGGTCGCTACGGCACCAAGCGCAGCCTGACGCATTTGTAGTTCTTCCTCAGGGGTCATTCGTTCCGTGAATTTGTTACGGAACGCCGATGCCGCCGCCGCCGGCGGAGCTACTCGAGGAGCAGCGGCTGGCGCAGCCGCGGCCGCTCCAGTAGCAGCAGCTTTAGCTACATTATTTTGTAAAGCGAGCGCGGTAGATAGATCTACAGCACTAGGAGTATATAAGTTAGGGTATCGACCAGATTCTACAAGATTTTCACGCTTAGCGATATCGCCTAGGGGTTCATTACTAGGAAATCCAGTATCATCACGAACACTGTTAATGCCAGCGTATAAACCTTCACGTTGGGTAAATCCATTCTTTTTAACATTTACAGGAATAGCACCGGCAAATACAAGAACTACAAAAAGGGTTAGTAAAACTACCCAAATCGTAAGCCAATGCATCGAAAGCCATTCACCGGCAGTAACACCACCTTCATAATATCCAGCACCAGTAAATAGTTCTTCCATTTTGTATATGTAGTTAAGATTATATAATTAGTCTTATTAGTTATATATTAGAAGTGATAAAACAAAAATAAATAAAAAAATAAAATTAATTATTATTGCATTATTATAACATTAAATCCCTTTATCTGAATCATTGATAGTACTTTTCTATTTTTTGTTGTCTAGGTAATGCTAAATATTCTTTTTGTTCTAATGGCGATAAAGATTTGTAAAAATTCAATTCATCGTTATAACCATTAACCGAAAATCTAACTCGTTTACATCGATGTGATTTTATTGGTTCGCGTATTGTTTTGATTAATAGAGTGGTTAATAAAATGAAATTAATAATTAATAAAATTATTAAGCCATTTAATATTCCGTGTTGACACATGACTGCTATATTAAGTTTAATTAAAAATTGATTTTATTTAAACTAAATATATATACCGATTGTGAAATATAAAGTAATTATTATGAATAATATTAATCAGACGATTTACGATATTTATAATAACGTTGACGAATTTTACAAATATAGAAATTTAATTTCATTGGATGAAAAATTAACTCAAAACGAACTTAATAAACAAATTCAAAAAGATAAATATATTATTTTAAAAGCTGTTAGTAATAACACAATTACTAGCACCCAAACATTAACCGATATTAAAAAATATATTCAACATTATAATGAAAAAACGGTAGATAAAAATATCTATATCACATGTATTTTGCTTATATATGTTGGGACTGATGCCGAATCAAAACGTGCGAATATGATAAAATTATTAAACCATATTAGATATCCTAAAACTGAAACTCTTATTATTACTCCTACAAAATTAAGCTCTAGTATTAATAACTATATTACTGATCTTCATAAATTATCTGAACATCAATATAGAACATTTAAACCATACACATACAATTTATTAAAAACAATTTTACCAAATCATGAATTAGTTCCAAAATATAAGATTCTAACTCAAGAAGAAATAGACGAATTAGAAAAGCATTATATTACTAAAGAAAATATTTCTAAAGTTTACGAGCATGATCCTCAGATGGTTTGGATTGGAGCAAAACCTGGTGATGTGGTTGAATATAGATATTTATCTGAAATTACAATATTTGGAATTGGGTACGCGCTTATAATTTCTTCTAATTAATTATAATATTAGAAATGCAATTGTATTATTATAAACATAATTCAATTAATATAATTTATATTTTTTTATATTTTTCTAATTCTTTTATTAATCTAATATAATCCAAATATTTCAAGACTATTAAATTATAAAGATGTCAACTCCTGGCTCGCCTGTTCTTATTCCAGAATCTAGCACTACCAATCAACCAAGTGTTGCACCGGCCGTTTCGCAACAATCTTCTAAATTTTGTGCATTTTTTGGAAATTGCGCCGAAGGATTAGGTTGTTGGTTACGTCGTAATGGAAAAAAAATTATAGTCGCGCTATGTGTAGCATTTTTAATGTATATGATGTTAATTTTTCTAGCGGTAGAAATAGAAGAAAATAAAATAATGGAAGAAACTGCTTCGGCTGCTTATATTACCGCATTATATCATTGGAAATGTAAAGGACATGGATGTGGTAGTAAATGTCCGTATAGCTCAGTAGACGATCCCCGTGTCTTTGTTTCTGAGCAGACCGAACATATAACTGATGTCTATAATCAAATGCGTGGACATCTTCAGCAGGAGGTTGAAGAAAATTCGCAAGATGGTGCTAAATATAAAGATTTAGTACCAGAATTATCCGGATGTCTTAATGAGCAAGCCAAAGCTACCGATAATGTATTTAAATTAAAATTAGCAGCTAATGCGATCGATGCGTCATTTTCTAATTGTAAAGTAAATCAAGGAACTTATAAAGCACAAAATCATTTAGCTGCTTTAACAAATGCCGCTGACATTAATAAATATGCAATGATTATTAATACTATCGCTCGTTCTAATTTAATTAGTGGTAAATTATTAGATGTTGAAAATACTGCCGGATCAAAGAGTAAGATTAAGAAATTTGATAATAAATACCCAACATGGTATAATGCGGTAACCGCTATTAAAACAATTAAACTAACTTGCGATGGTTTAGTAACCGCATCTAGTGAATTTGACCAAACGCAAGCACTTGTGTTAAACTCTGTAAATAACGGCCTGTCGTTAAGTGATTCTACGACAAATGGATTAATGGATCAAGTTATTAAATTAGCGACTATTAAAGATAACATTGGAGACCTTGTTGATAATGCGGTTACTCAAGTAAAGATTATTAATGAATTCCGTAAAGAATTAGATAAGGAAAAATTTGAAGGATTTAACAATGATTTGCCAGGTAAAATAACGTCGGATTCAATGAATTCGCTAATCGCCGATGGTAATTATTCTGATGCAATTATTAAAACTGCATTAGAACCAAGTGTTGTTGAAAATCACAAAAAGTTTGCCAGCGAACGTGCTACATTTGATACTTCGGTAAATCAGATGTCCGTACGAGATGATCCTAATGATGTCGTTCCATGGGTTGCATATTCTAGACCGTCATACACAAAGAGCGATGGTGTAACATCGGCCGATCTAAGTTTAACACCATTACGATCAATTCCATCAGATAATATTAATGCTATTCAAGCAAAACCAATGAAGTTTTCTTTCGCTGGTTAAATATAATATAAGATGAGTGTAACAATACCAATAGCCGGGGGTAAAACATATACCAGAAATTATGAAGATGATGTAGAAATACATGTAAAAAATATAAAGTATGTACTGACTGAATTGAATAAATATTCAGATGATCATATTTTTTATATTAAAAAATTTCAACAATTATTAAACCATGCACCACTGGATTTGTTACCAGGTAATTCAGAATTTCAAATATTATACAACGCTCAATTAATTAATACATATTTATGTTCAATACTACAATCAGATTCGTATCACCACCTATTTGATTTTTTAAATTTAAATGAATCTTTATATAAATCATTAAAAAAAACAAATGCAGACATTGGTAATTATTATCATTTATATAAATTAAAAAAAATAAAAAATGGTGGTAAGATATCCATAAATCACAATCATAACATTGCAAATTTACTAAATTCAATTAAAAATAATTCAGTGGAAATTATTAAATATATTGATAATAATATGAATGATATTGATTTTATACATAAAAATATTATTAGCAATAGTAACAAATTATATAAATCCATAAGTAAGCAATATCAAAAACCGGCAATCAATAACTCTAAATTGAAAGGAAAATATTTAAATATATACAATAATCCTTTGGATAAAAAAGAATATTATTGATATGGCTGATATGATCAATAACGAAATTGAATATTATGATAATCTAAATAATTATATTAATAAATGTATTGAAATGAATTATCATGGCGATACATTAAATATAAATAGTTATGATCATTGGTTACTTACATTTGAATATAAGGGGAAAAAATATTTTATTTTTATTTATGATTACCATGAACGTATTAATATTTGTTATAATCATATTAATCATGTGTTAAAAGTGTTTAACATTACATTTAAAATAATTGCTAAATTTAGTGAAAAATATAATCCATATGCATCGATATTATTAATAAATTATTTAATCGCTGGTGGGACAATATTAAAATATTCTAAGTTAAATAAATATGTTAATAATACTTTTGTATATAAAGTTAGGATATTATTTATTCCAATAATACATGATATGGAATTAGCAATTAAACTAAAATTATTATACAATGATGTATCATTATCAATTTTAAGTCATGAAGATTTAAGTAAACGATATAATATATACATATTTACGAAATATAAACACCAGCATTCCGGATTAATAAATAATAATTAACGACACATTTTACTTTTTTTTGAACAGCCAGCGCGATACTTATCATATTTTGAAATAACTGAATTAAATTGAGGACTAGATTTTGTTATAAAAATACTGGCTTTTAGTTGTTTTACCGATGCCATATATTTATCTTTCGTAATTTTATTATTATTATACTTTTCGATTAATTTAGAATGCTCTGTCGTATAGCACATAAGCTCTTGTTTAATTAATTTTTTATTTACCTGATCTTTTAGTTTGTATAACCAATGTAATAATTGTGACCGAGATCCCATGCAATCATCAATAGGCATTTCTTTTGTAAAAGATTTGTAAGATTCTCGGCAATAAAAGCATGGCATTGTATAACCAAATGATACAAACATATTCTTAAATTCTTTACGAATTTTTATATGATCTTTATTAGTTTCGTCTAACTTAACTGGGTATGCTCCCAATACAGAACAAAATAAAAATGTCCATGCGGCAGGTCCCCATATAGTAGTTTTCATACCATTAGTAGAATTCATATTAATTTTACTGAATGTTATTCTTATATTTTATATTATATAGATTTTTTATAATGGGTTATCAAAAAATAAAAACTTGTTTAACTGATAATACAACAGAATATAAAGAACATGATTTGCTTACACATCTAGCTTGTGCATCTTTAAGAGTAACTTTGGGAATGTTGGTTATTAATAATGGAATTGATTTTAATCAGAAAAAAAATAAAAATATGTTTATGGGTTTATTAATTATATTAATTATATTATTTACAATTAAGTATACAAAATTAATGTATAATGAAAAATTAGTATGGAAAGTATATCAAAGAATGATTATGGCATACACATGTGCAGTTATTTGTATAAAATATGGATCATATAAAGAAGCAGGGATGTTGATGATTGTTGATGCATTAATGGGCGTACAAAGCAGGCAAATTAGTTATAATTTATTACAATGCATTTAAATACTCTGTTCATAAATACTTTCAAATAATGCCCATCTAGATGGGTTATTTTCTTTAATATATTTATTATAAATTAGAGTAGCAATCTTATTATCTTTTTCAACTGGTTTACGTTTAGCAATAACTTCTGGTAGTTGTGAAATTATATCAATTTCTTCTTGTGTGTATAATGTATTTAAATACTCATCACGCTGTTCATTAAATATTTTTTTGAAAAATGTGGGTTTATTAATTTTACGTGATGCGTTATCAACTACAGCACTGACTGTTGAGCTAGTAAGATTAGCTAAAATATCTAACTTTTCACTCAATTCATTAAAGCTTAATTCCACTCTTGCTTTAGATACCGCATCCATATCATCAATACGTTTTTCAAGTTTATCAAATTTATTAATCAATTCTTTAATAGCTTTCAGAACATTTTGGTCTGACATTATTAATTTAATAAATTCACTACTAATATATTTTATATATTAAATATCAATTTTTATAAAAAATTACTATTTGATATCATAACAATTATCTATTTTTTTAACAACCGTCTTTATAGTTTCGGATAGGGTATTATATTTATTATGAATAATATAATGATTTACATTACTATAGTAAAGTACTAATTTAAATTTATCATATAGTAATTTTACACGATCGCTATCATAGTGATATCTTTGTTTGATTGAATCATTACGATTACTCAAATAATCACCATCAATTAATAATACTAAATCTGATAACGGCATATTATTGTCAAAGTATAACAATAATTCGGTATATATTTTTATAGATGATGGATTAGTAATTTGTTCAGGAATTTGATAAGCAATACCAGAATAATAATAGCGATCACAAATAACAATATTTCCATTAACAATATCAGCAATTATGCGTTCTTTAAATTCAGCTCGATTTTTTGCAAATAAATCTAATAAATCGTACTTACTATAAACATCTAGTTTATTAGTTAGAAAACTATCTAATAATTTACCATATTTAGTAGTTCTATCTGGAAATTTATATACACAAACTGGTTGATTATGTGATTTATAATAAGTACATAATTTATCAATTATTGTACTTTTTCCACTACCATTAACACCTTCAAACACAATCAATTTACCAATCATGATATTATATATAATTTAGTTATAATTCAATTTTCCCATAATAACATTTACGATTATTTTTAATATCATATCTTGACTTTAAATCAATAATCTTATGTATTACTTTATTTGAATGTGAATTATAATACTGAATATTCAAATATTTCGCAGTTGTAAAATATTGCATAATATCGGATACTAGTATATAAGAATTCTGTTTATTAATTAGAAAAATTATATTATTTGTAATATTAGTAATTGTATAATCATTATTAATTAATATAGCGCTATTAATTAATAGATTAACATCAATTAATTTAATTTCATTTTCATCATCACTTGTATACTCTCCATCGGAACTAGTGTAATCATCTTGTATAGTATATTGAATTGATGGTTTTTTAACATTAACCATGGTTAGATCCATGCTGAAATTATAAGTACATAATAATTTAATTAAGTAGCATGATAATAAATTTATTACATAAAAATATATGTAATAACAAATATCAATATATCTGTTATAATTTATTACCGAAATCATTTATTATTTAAAATTATATTCTAATTATAAATATATATAAAAATTGATTTTAATATAAGTAAATATTAGAACGCATTCATAAATATGCCGACCACTTACGCTGATAAAAATATTACTGAAAGTGGTGATGCTGATTTAGAAGATGATGAAGATTTTATCTCTTCTGATATTGAAGATGATAATATTGAATTGGTTGAACCTAATAAAACAAATAAAAAAAATAATAAAAATGATGAGGATGAGGATGATGATGAAGATGAAGATGATGCTGATGATGCTGATGATGAGAATGATACATCATTGCCTAATATTATTCATAAAAAAAAATTACATCATTTAAAATTTAAAGCAACTGAGGATAGTAAAATAATTGTAGTAAAACCAGAAAACAGAATCACATCTGATCATATGACATTATATGAATATACAAGTATTGTTGGAACCAGAGCTACCCATATTGCCCATGGTTCTAATATTTATACTTCATATGAAAATATATCTGATCCATGTGATATTGCAAAAAAAGAAATTGCTGAAAATAAATGTCCATTATGTGTAGTACGTAAGTTAGGAACTAGTAATAAAATTGAAATTTGGGAAGTCAATGAAATGATTAAGCCAAATATTTAAATAAATTTATTTTTACATTGTGGGCAAACATATAATGATTGCCCATTCTTATCAATTTTAACAACTTTAACAATTTCTTCATTGCATTTTTGATTAGTACATTTTTTTTTAACCAATTCGCATAAATCATCATCATGGCAATTTTTTAGATACATTTCATATTTATATAAAGTTTGATTGTCTTTAATAATATCATCTACTAATAACGTATCTTCAGCAGTACTATCATATTCTTCGCCACAAATATTACATTTAAAAATTAATTTATTGTTTTTAACAATAGCCTTAATGATATTATCACAACCATTTCTATCGCAGAATCGCATGTTTGGTTACTAGTTAAGTATATTTAATATAATATATATATCAATTTTTTAATTTATTATATATTATATTAATAAACTTTAATTATGCAATTGCTTAATATTCACGCACATGAACACAATATTAATCTAACTACAAAAAAATAAGTAAATACAATACTATTAACTATATTTAAAACAGATCTTCATTACCTAGATAAATATGATTTTTTGCATTTCTATGCAGATGTGCCTTTTTCATAACACGCTCATTAATATCCATCATCTTATATATTGTCATAATTTTTATAATATAATTTAAAATACATTTAGCGTCATCATCAGAAATTTGTATATATAAATTTTCATCGCTTGTGATTTCATCAAGTTCTTCATTTGAAACAATTTCATCTAATGTATTTACAGGTTCGTTATTTTCGCAAATTCTGTGAAAATTATATTTAGTTTTGACCAAATCAATAATATTAACAACATTATGATTGTTTAAACCAAATATAATATCTTGCAATTTATTACTATCAATATATGCAATCATATCAACTACTAATTGATCAACTTCAGCATCAAACTTTTTATGGAGTCTTGATACATAGCCATTTGAATTATAATTATAGAGAACATCTATTTCTACATTAGTAGACTTTAATTTTTTATAAAGTTTATCGGCTTGCTGTATAAGATTACTACTATCCTTTTGAATATATTTTTTAAAATGATGTTTAATATCATTTACTCTATTACCAGAAAATTGTATATCTGGTAAATATGCCAGGATTCCCTTTGCAGCAGTATTATTGTAAATCTTATTACTGTTCGCAATAACTTTAGATTTTACAGTTCTATACGTTTCTTTAAATAGAATTCCTTTATTTTCATATGGCTTATTGTATTGCTTGGCAATTTCAGAAATATATTTTTTACAATTCTTAAAAATCTCATCTTCAATCTTTTTATACTTTTCTTTATCAGTTAAATTGAGATTTGGATCAGATAATAATGATCTATCGTATGTATCAAATCTAGAATCACATGCAATTAATCTTGCTAATTGTCCAGTAATTTCATTATTGAAATAATATTCCAAATCAATTGGTAAATCTTCTTCAATTGCGCGTTCTACTAATTCCATTCTATCACCAACAGATAATTCTTTTTGATTTCCTTTAATATCGTGCTCATATGGGTACTTTTTAATAATAACATAATTAAATCTAACATTTGGCTCAGGTATAATTTTATAATTAATTGCTGTTAATCTAGCAATTAATGTCTTTACTGATATATTTTCCTTATCTAATCTATACACAGCTGTTTTAATAAAATCATTCATATCCCATTTAGTATCAAAATATTTTTTAATACCATCAGCAACAATGTAAATTATAGGTTGAATATTATGCAAATCTAATGAGCTCCACATAATATCCATACATACATTTTTTAGTACATCAGAAACTCCACGTTTAACAACTTCTAAACCTCTAATAAATGGTTTTTTTGGTTTAAAATTAACTATCTCTTCGTGTGGAATACCATAGTATTTCTTTTTACTAAGAAATACTGCAGGGTATAAGACTTCTTCATAAGCCATTTTTAAAAATTTACTACCATTATCATTAGTAAGTGCCAAATTAACTCCAACCTTACATTCATCAATAGCAACAAATGTCTCTTCTACTAATTTTGTAGCATAATTTAATTTTGTAATTTTATTACTAAAATAATCCTTATCAAATTTATAAAATCTATTCTTATCACATGAAATATATAAGGAATCTGTATTATGAACAACAATAGAACCAATTCCCGCAGCAAAATGATGCGTTTCGGTTTCCAAATCATATACATAATCATATGTTGATCCCATATTTTCAATTGAAATGATTAAATTATCTACAATATCTGTTTTAACAGTTTTGCTTAATAATAGCAAGATTCTAGATTCTTCATATTCAATATGAACTTTATAATTTAATTTAGTAAATACTATAAATAATACTTGAGCATTAATATCATTATCAACTTCAAATATAATTTGTTTTGTAGTTTCATTATATGCATTTAGAAATGCTCCGTAAATATAACTTAACTGGGATTCCTTATCAGCATTAATTATAAAATCGGGAATTCGTTTTTTATATGTTACAGAT
>JACCDR011146150.1_pt1 | contig 58483 bp, 51 predicted proteins | sample 7446431 | NCBI WGS metagenome assembly JACCDR01 (sample SAMN15323443, study PRJNA562643) | freshwater metagenome | isolation source: river surface water | place: USA:Blue River Watershed | collected 2017-08-17 | reverse complement strand
GGTTGTCCCGGCAAACCCGCCGGCCTGGATTCCCAGCCATGAGCGACAGCGCCGCCCCCGCACCGGTCCTGACCGTGATGACGGTCAACATCCACAAGGGGTTCTCCTTCTTCAACCGCAAGTTCATCCTGCCCGAACTGCGCGATGCCGTTCGCAAGGTCGGCGCCGACGTGGTGTTCCTGCAGGAGGTGCAGGGCACGCACGAGGAGCACGCGCGCAAGTTCAGCGGATGGCCCGAGGCGCCGCACTACGAGTTCCTGGCAGACGACCTCTGGCCGCAGTTCGCCTACGGCAAGAACGTGTCCTACCCCAAGGGCCACCACGGCAATGCGGTCATGTCCAAATTTCCCATCGTCCACGACCAGAACCACGACGTCTCCGTCGCCGGCCCGGAAAAGCGCGGCTTGCTGCACTGCGTGCTTCGCATGCCGCGCCAGGCCGTGGACCTGCACGTCATCTGCGTCCACCTCGGCCTGATGGAGCGCCACCGCCAGGAGCAATTGCTGCTGCTGGCCGAGATGGTGCGCGGCGAAGTGCCCGACAACGCGCCCCTGGTCGTGGCGGGCGACTTCAACGACTGGCGCAAGCGCGCCGATGGCGTGCTGTGGCGCGAGGCCGGCCTGCGCGAGGTCTTCGCCCAGGCCTACGGCATGCCCGCCAAGACCTTCCCGGCCCGCCTGCCGATGCTGTGCCTGGACCGCATCTACGTGCGCAATGCCTCGGTCCACCTGCCGGTGGTCCTGCCGCGCAAGCCCTGGTCCCACCTGTCCGACCACGCGCCGCTGGCGGCGGAGATCCACCTGTGAGCGCCGGGCGCGGGGACTGACATGAACGGCTACAGCCGGCACTGGCTCGGCGGCAACGACTTCCGGCTGCTCGAGAACGGCGAGGAGTTCTTCCCGCGCGTGTTCGAGGCCATCGAACAGGCCCGCCGCGAGGTGGTGATCGAGACCTTCATCCTCTTCGAGGACAAGGTCGGCCTCGCGCTGCACCGGGTCCTGGTCGCGGCGGCGCGGCGCGGGGTGCAGGTCGACCTGACCATCGACGGCTGGGGCTCGCCCGCGCTGTCCGTCGCCTTCATCCGCAGCCTGACCGCGGCGGGGGTGCGCCTGCACGTGTTCGACCCCGGTCCCCGTCCGTTCGGCCTGCGGCCCAAGGCCCTGCGCCGCATGCACCGCAAGATCGTGGTGGTGGACGGCCAGCTGGCCTTCGTGGGCGGCATCAACTACTCGGCGGACCACCTGGCCGACTACGGTCCGCAGGCCAAGCAGGACTGGGCGGTGGAAGTGCGCGGCCCCATCGTCGCCGTGATCCACCGCTTCACCCATGCCGCGCTGGCCCAGGGGCTGCGCCACCAGCGACCGCGCTGGTGGTGGCGCTGGCGCAGCCGCGTGCGCCTGTCCCCGCAGGCCCTGCCCGCCGCCGGCACCGCGCAGGCGATGTTCGTCACCCGCGACAACGTGCGCCACAAGGACGACATCGAGCGGCTGTACCGCGTCGCCATCCGCGCCGCGCGCCACCGGGTCGTCATCGCCAACGCCTACTTCTTCCCCGGCTACCGCCTGGTGCGCGAGCTGCGCCAGGCGGCCCGGCGCGGCGTGGATGTGCGCCTCATCCTGCAGGGCCAGCCCGACATGGCCATCGTCCGCACCGCGGCCACCACCCTGTACCACCACCTGCTCCACGCGGGCGTGCGCATCTTCGAGTACGGCGAACGTCCGCTGCACGGCAAGGTGGCCCTGGCCGACGAGGAGTGGGCCACCGTGGGCTCGAGCAACCTCGACCCGCTCAGCCTGGCGCTGAACCTGGAGGCCAACGTCATCATCCGCGACCGGGCCTTCAACCAGGTGCTCGGCGATCGCCTCGAGCAGCTGGTGCATCACAGTTGCCGCGAGGTCGACCCGGCCAGCCTCGTGCCGGTACGCGGGCTGGCCCTGGTGCGCAGCTACCTGGCCTTCCACGTGATGCGCAAGTTCCCGCAGTGGGCGCAGTGGCTGCCCCCGCATGCGCCGCGCCTGACGCCCGCCGCCGACGCCGGGCTCACGCCCCCCCTGCCCGCCAAGGACGCCCCGTGACGGCACGGGAGGCCCCAAGGGACACAGCGCCAGGGCCGCCGCCACGACGCGGCGTCCGGCGCTGGCTGCTGCGGGCTCTGACGCTGGCCTTCTTTGCGGCCGTCGCGTGGCTGGGCGTGCGCTATGCCCGCACGGTGGACTGGCCGGGCGTGGGCCGCTCCATCGCCGCCACGCCACCGGCCGTGCTGCTGCTGGCCGCGGCACTGGCGGCCGCCAGTCACGCCCTGTACAGCTGCTTCGACCTGCTGGGCCGGCACTACACCCGCCACCGCCTGCCGGTGCGCCAGGTCATGGCGGTGAACTTCACCAGCTATGCCTTCAACCTGAACATGGGCTCACTGGTGGGCGGCGTGGCCTTCCGCTTGCGCATGTACTCGCGCCTGGGCCTGACGGCACCGGTCATCACACGGGTCATGACGCTGAGCATGCTGACCAACTGGCTGGGGTACTTCGTCCTCGGCGGCGCGGTCTTCCTGGCGGCGCCGCTGCCCCTGCCGGACGCCTGGAGGCTGGGTACGCTGGGCCTGCAGGCACTGGGCGGCGGCATGCTGGCACTCGCCACGGCTTGGCTGTGGCTGTGCGTGCGCGCGCGCCGGCGCGAGTTCAGCATCCGCGGCCACGTGCTGCTGCTGCCGCCGGCGCGCCTGGCCGCCGTGCAGGTGCTCATGTCCTGCACCAACTGGGCCCTCATGGGCGCCCTGGTCACCGTGCTGCTGCAGGGCCGGCTGCCCTATGCCACGGTGCTGGCCGTGCTGCTCGTGGCTGCGGTGGCAGGCGTCATCACCCACGTGCCGGCCGGACTGGGCGTGCTGGAGGCGGTATTCGTCGCCTTGCTGTCGCACCGCGTGCCGGCCACGCAGTTGCTGGGGGCGCTGCTGGTGTACCGGGCGCTGTACTACCTTCTGCCGTGGGGGTTGGCGACGGGGTTGTACCTGTGGATGGAGTCGCGCGCGGGGCCCCCGGGGCCCCGGGGGGAAACAGGCCGCCTGAGCGGTTAAGATCACCGCGCTTTGCCTGTTGGCCCCGGCCACCCTACACCCACCCATGACCGTCGCCCTCGCAGGCCGTTCGCCTGCCACGTTCGAGATCAAGAGCGCCAACCTGCCGCTCGTCTCCCTGCTGCTCAAGTCGGCCGACCTGGCCACCCTCTCGCAGGAACTGCAGGCCCGCTTCGGCGAGATCCCCGACTTCTTCGACCACGACCCGCTGGTGATCGACCTCGCGCCGCTGCAGGCACAAGGCGACACGGCCGTGGACTTCTCCGTGCTGCTGCCCCTGCTGCGCAGCTATCGCGTGCTGCCAGTCGCCGTGCGCGGCGGCAGCGAGGCGCAGATGCAGGCCGCGCTGGCGGCCGGCCTGGCCCCGGCCCATGACCTGGTCCTGGCCGCCGAGCGGCTGGCGGCCGAGGTCGCGGCATCGACAGCGACGGCGCCTGCCGCTGCGGCCCCGGCTGCACCGCCCGCCGCCCCGCAGGCCCCCACCACGGCGCTCATCGTGGACCGCCCGCTGCGCTCGGGCCAGCAGGTCTACGCGCGCGGCCGCGACCTGGTCGTCATGGCCATGGTCAACCCCGGCGCCGAGGTCATCGCCGACGGCAGCATCCATGTCTATGCGCCGCTGCGCGGCAAGGCCATCGCCGGCGCGCGGGGCAATGCGGACGCCCGCATCCTCACGCTGTGCCTGGAGCCCGAGCTCATCTCCATCGCAGGCGTCTACCGCACCAGCGACGTGCCACTGCCCAAGGAAGTGCACGGCCAGCCCACCCAGGTCCGCCTGGACGGCGGCGTCGAGGGCAAGCTGGTCATGGACCGCCTGCCCTGATCCCTCAACGAATCCCAACCCAATCCCCACAGGAAACAACCCCATGGCAAGAATCATCGTCGTGACCTCCGGCAAGGGTGGTGTCGGCAAGACCACCACCAGCGCCAGCTTCGCCTCGGGCCTGGCCCTGCGCGGCCACAAGACCTGCGTCATCGACTTCGACGTGGGCCTGCGCAACCTGGACCTGATCATGGGCTGCGAGCGCCGCGTGGTGTACGACTTCATCAACGTCATCCAGGGCGAGGCCTCCCTCAACCAGGCGCTGATCAAGGACAAGAACTGCGAGAACCTGTTCGTCCTGGCCGCCTCGCAGACGCGCGACAAGGAAGCCCTGAGCAAGGAAGGCGTGGAGAAGGTCCTGAAGGACCTGGCCGAGATGGGCTTCGAGTACATCGTCTGCGACTCCCCCGCCGGCATCGAGACGGGTGCGCTGATGGCGATGCACTTCGCCGACGAGGCCCTGGTGGTGACCAACCCCGAGGTCTCCTCCGTGCGCGACTCCGACCGTATCCTGGGCATGCTGGCCTCCAAGACCCAGCGCGCCATCGAGGGCAAGGAGCCGGTCAAGGAGCACCTGCTGATCACCCGCTACAACCCCAACCGCGTGGACCAGGGCCAGATGCTGTCGCTGGAGGACATCCAGGACATCCTGCGCATCAAGCTGATCGGCGTCATCCCCGAGAGCGACTCCGTGCTGCAGGCCTCCAACCAGGGCACGCCCGCCGTGCACCTCAAGGGCTCCGACGTGTCCGAGGCCTACCAGGACGTCATCGCCCGCTTCATGGGCGAGGAGCGCCCGCTGCGCTTCATCGATGCCCAGAAGCAGGGCTTCCTGGCCCGCCTGTTCGGAGGTCGTTGAGCATGGCGTCGTTCCTGTCCTTCCTGCTTGGCGAGAAGAAGAAGACCGCCAGCGTCGCCAAGGAGCGCCTGCAGATCATCCTGGCGCACGAGCGCAGCGGCCGCAATGCCGCCGAGCCCGACTACCTGCCGGACCTGCAGCGTGACCTCGTCGCGGTGATCTCCAAGTACATCCGCATCAACCCGAACGACATCAAGGTCCAGCTCGATCGCCAGGACAACCTCGAGGTGCTCGAGGTCAAGATCGAACTGCCCGAGCCCAAGTAAGGCCCCGGGCCCGGCAGGGCCCGGTCACCCCGCTGCGGGCGCCGACAGGGCCCGCAGTGCCAACGCCCCGGCCACCGCGCCGGCGGCGCTGGCAAAACTCCCCCAGGCGATGTCCACCAGCGTGATGCGCAGCGGCCAGTCGCGCATCACCGCCAGGTTGGTCACGTCGTAGGTGCCGTAGGCGAACAGCCCGAACAGCGCACCCAGCAGCATGGCCCGCTGCCAGTCGCCCCCCGAGGGCAGCACGGCGAAGATCACCACCCCCACCGGATACAACAGGTAGAACGCCGCCGCCGCCAGCGCATGCGGCTTGGGCGCCATCAGGTGCCCGATGGCCTGCTGGTACCAGCGCAGCGCGATCACGCCCAGCCACAAGGCATCCAGCAGGCCAATGGTCAGGAAGGTCGCAAGGTAGGTCAGGGCGTGGCGGGTCATGGGCACGCATTGTCGGGCCCGGCCCTTGGCTGACCGCACTGCAGGGGCATGGCGGCCCCCGCACGCCGGCGGATCCATCCCTGTTGCAGGGCCGGTGGAAAGTTACGGCCTCGGCGCGGACAAGGGTGTGTCAACGCGATAGATTGATCACGTCTCGCAAATGTCAGGGAAGTGTCGCCCATGCAGTCCAGGGCCGCCTCACCAGGCCGGCATGCCCAACGCAGCACGCTGCAACGCTACGGCATGGCCGTGGTCTGGAGTGCGGTCTTCGTGGCCTTGCGCCTGGGCCTGGACCCGGTGCTCCGGGCCCAGGCCCCGCTGATCGTCCTGCTGGCGGCCCCCATCCTGGCCGCCTGGTGGGGCGGCTTCGGGCCGGGCCTGCTGGCCACCGCCGTGTCAGCCTTGCTGGGCGACATGCTGTTCATCAACCGCGACGACGCGCTGCTGCCCGCGGATGGCGCCGAGTGGATCCGGCTGGGCATCTTCCTCACCTACGGCACGGCCTTCAGCTGGTTGATCCAGAAGCGATTCCATGCGCTGGACCTGGCGCAGGATGAACATGCCAGCCTGGTCGAAACGCAAAGGCAGCTCGCGTTGCGCGAGCAACGGGTCAGCGACACGCTGGAGGCCTCCCCGGCCGGCATGATCGTCGTCAACCGGCAGGGCGTCATCGAGCTGGTCAACTCGCAGGTCGAGCGCCTGTTCGGCATGCGCCGCAGCGAGATGATCGGCAAGAGCGTGGACGAGCTCGTCCCCGAGTCCGTGCGCTACAGCCACGCCGCCAACCGCGCGCGCTTCCATGCCAACCCCAGCGCCCGTGCCATGGGCCAGGGCCGGGACCTGTGGGCCCGGCGTGGCGACGGCACCGTCTTTCCCGTGGAGATCGGCCTGAACCCCTTGCAGGGTGCCTCGGCCGGCATGGTGCTCGCCTCGGTCATCGACATCTCCAGCCGCAAGCAGGCCGAGCACGAGCTCGCGCTGCGCGAGCAGCGGGTGCGCGAGACCCTGGAGGCCTCGCCGGCCGGCATGATCGTGGTGAACCGCCAGGGCATCATCGAGCTGGTCAACACCCAGGCCGAGCGCCTGTTCCAGATGCGGCGCGACCAGCTGGTGGGCCTGAGCGTCGACACCCTGGTGCCGGACCCCGCGCGGCCCGGCCACCAGGCCAACCGCGAGCGCTTCCACGCCAATCCCAGCGCCCGTTCCATGGGCCAGGGCCGGGACCTGTGGGCCAGGCGCGGCGACGGCACCATCTTCCCGGTGGAGATCGGCCTCAACCCCCTCAGGGGGGCCTCCTCGGGCCTGGTGCTGGCCTCCGTCATCGACATCTCCGCGCGCAAGCAAGCCGAAACCGCGCTGCGCGAGAGCGAGCAGCGCGCCCGCGAGAGCCGCCAGCGCCTGGAGGCCGACCATGCCGTGATGGAAGCCATCCTCCAGGCCGTCCCGGCGGGCCTCATCCTGGCCGACGCGCGCGGCCGGATCGTGCGCAGCAACCCGGCGCACGACCACCTCTGGGGACCCAGCCCCCCGCCGGGTGGCGTCGACGACTACGCGCGGTGGAAAGGCTGGTGGGCCGACGGTTCCATCCGCCATGGGCGGACGCTGCAGGCACAGGACTGGGCCATGGCCCGCGCCCTGCGGGGCGAAGCCGTCACCGACGACCTGGTCGAGATCGAGCCCTTCGACGGGCCCGGGGAGCGCCTGACCCTCCTCATCACCGCCGCCCCGGTGCACGACGCGCACGGGCACATCACCGGTGCCGTGGTCGCGCAGCTGGACGTGAGCGCCCGGGTCAAGGCCCAGGCGGCGGAGCGCGAGAGCGCGGAGATGTTCCGCTCCCTGGCCGACAACATCGCGCAGCTGGCGTGGATGACGGACGAGACCGGCGCCATCGTCTGGTACAACCGCCGCTGGTACGAGTACACCGGCACCACGCCCGAGCAGATGAAGGGCTGGGGCTGGCAGTCGGTGCACCACCCGGACCACATCGACCGGGTGCTGACCAAGTTCCGCCGCCACATCATCACCGGCGAGCCCTGGGAAGACACCTTCCCCGTGCGCAGCGCCGACGGCCAGTACCGCTGGTTCCTCTCGCGCGCCTTCCCCATCCGCGACCACATGGGCAAGGTCATGAGCTGGTTTGGCACCAACACCGACATCAACGCGCAGCGCCAGGCCGAGGAGGCCCTGCGCGAGGCGGACCGGCGCAAGGACGAATTCATCGCCGTGCTCGCGCACGAGCTGCGCAACCCGCTGGCGCCGGTTCGCAGCGCAGTGGAAATCCTCAAGCGCATCGGCCCCAGCGAGCCTCGGGTGGAGCGCACGCGCGAGGTCATTGCGCGGCAGGTCACGCACATGGCCCGACTGATCGACGACCTGCTGGACGTCTCGCGCATCGGCCGCGGCAAGCTGGCATTGCGCAAGGAGCGCTGCGACCTCGCGCAGATCGCCCGCGAAACCGCGGAGGACTACCGCACCAGCCTGGAGTCGCAGGGCCTGCGGCTGGCGGTGCACACCGGGCCGGATCCGCTATGGGTGGAGGGGGATCCGGTGCGCCTGGCACAGATGCTGGGCAACCTGCTGACCAATGCCGGTCGCTTCAACAACCCGGGCGGCCACATCGCCGTGCAGGCCGGTGCGGACCTGGAGGAAGGCATGGCGGTGGTGCGGGTCACCGACACGGGCATCGGCATCGACAAGGACATGATGGCCCGCCTGTTCGACCCGTTCGAGCAGGCGGCGCAGGACCTCGCGCGCAGCCGGGGCGGCCTGGGCCTGGGCCTGGCGCTGACGAAGGGCCTGAGCGACCTGCATGGCGGCACGGTGCAGGCCGACAGCCAGGGCCTGGGCAAGGGTGCGGTGTTCAGCCTGCGCATCCCGATGGTTCGGGGGGTACACGACCTGCATGTCACCGCACAGGACGCGCCCGGCGAAGCCCGGCGCCTGCGCGTGCTGATCGTCGAGGACAACCGCGACGCCGCCGCCACGCTGGGTGAGCTGCTGCAGCTGTCGGGCCATGAGGTGGAACTGAGCTTCGACGGCCGCAGCGGCCTGGCCAAGGCCCACCAGTTCCTGCCGCAGGTCATCATCTCGGACCTGGGCCTGCCGGGTGAGGTCGATGGCTACGAACTCGCACGGCGGGTGCGGGACCACCCGCAGCTGGCCGGCGTGCACCTCATCGCCGTTTCCGGCTATGCCGACCTGGAGGCGCGCCGGCGCAGTGCCGAAGCCGGCTACGACGCCCACCTGCCCAAGCCGCCGGATATCCGCGGCCTCGAACGCCTGCTCGGGGTGCTGGTGCGCGGGCACACGGGCCCTGCGCAGCCTGCAGCATCCCCATCGCCCGCCCCACCGCCGGTCGAACCCGCGCATGACGGTGTGCGCGCCTGAACGGCACGCACCGCCCCGCCCCGCAAGGCGCTACAGTGTGCGCCTTCCCTCCCGAACACGCCTCATGCAGCACACGCGCGCCCTCGTCCTTTTCTCCGGCGGCCAGGACTCCGCCACCTGCCTGGCCTGGGCCCTGCAGCGTTACGCCCATGTGGAAACCGTGGGCTTCGACTACGGCCAGCGCCACCGCGTCGAGCTCGAATGCCGGTCCACCTTCCTGCGCGAGCTGCGCGCCCGCTTCCCGCAGTGGGCGGCCAGGCTCGGCGAGGACCACCTGCTGGACCTGGCCCTGCTGGGACAGGTCAGTGACACCGCCCTCACCGCCGACAAGGTGATCGAATTCGAGAAAAGCGGCCTTCCCAACACCTTCGTGCCGGGGCGCAACCTGATCTTCTTCACCTTCGCCGCTGCCGTCGCCTACCGGCGCGGGCTGTCGGTCCTGGTGGGCGGCATGTGCGAGACGGATTACTCGGGCTACCCGGACTGCCGCGACGACACGCTCAAGTCGCTGCAGGTCACCCTCGGCCTGGGCCTGGACCAGCGCGTGGTCATCGAGACACCGCTGATGTGGATCGACAAGGCCGCCACCTGGCAGCTCACGCAGGACCTGGGGGGCCCGGCGCTGGTGGACCTGGTGCGTGACGAAACCCACACCTGCTACCTGGGCGAGCGCAGCATCCGCCACGACTGGGGCTACGGATGCGGTACTTGCCCGGCCTGTCAACTGCGGGCACAAGGCCATGCGCGCTACAAGGCTGCTTGCGCGACTCAGCCAAGTTCCTAGAATGGTTTTTGCAGGCAGGCGGCACACCACAGGCCTGCCACGACATGAACCATCCCCACTCCTCGTTCGATCACCTGGCCGGCTCGGGCCAGGTGCCGAGAGGCACGTGGCAAGACCAGGTGCGCGCCCTGCGGGTCCCCCTGGCCCTGGGCGTCACCGCCATGGCCGCCGCCGCGCTGGCGGGCTGGTGGCTGGCCGCGCCCGCCCTGGTGGCCGCCGCGCCCGCCGCCTTCCTCCTGCCGCTGGCTGGCGCCCGCACCCGCAAGCACCGCGACCCGGGCGATGGCGACCTGCGCATCCGCGAGGCCCTGGAGGCCGCGCCCGCCGGCATGATCGTCGTCAACCGGCGCGGCATCATCGAGCTGGTCAACACCCAGGCCGAGCGCCTGTTCGAGATGCGGCGCGAGCAGATGGTCGGCATGTCCGTGGACGAACTCGTCCCGGAGTCCGTGCGCTACGGGCACGAGGCCAACCGCGAACGCTTCCACGCCAACCCCAGCGCCCGCGCCATGGGCCAGGGCCGCGACCTGTGGGCCAAGCGCGGCGACGGCACCATCTTCCCGGTGGAGATCGGCCTGAACCCCCTCCAGGGCGCCGCCACCGGCCTGGTCCTGGCCTCCATCATCGACATCTCCGCCCGCAAGCATGCCGAGCGCGAGCTGGCCCTGCGCGAGCAGCGCATGCGCGAGATGCTGGAAGCCGCGCCCGCAGGCATGATGGTCGTCAACCGCCAGGGTTTCATCGAACTGGTCAACACCCAGGCCGAGCGCCTGTTCGACATGCGGCGCGACCAGTTGATCGGCATGAGCATCGACGCCCTGGTGCCGGACCACGTGCGCCCGGGCCATGCCGCCAACCGCGAGCGCTTCCATGCCAACCCCAGCGTGCGCGCCATGGGCCACGGGCGCGACCTGTGGGCCAAGCGCGGCGACGGCACCGTCTTCCCGGTGGAGATCGGCCTGAACCCCCTCAAGGGCGCCGCCACCGGCCTGGTCCTGGCCTCCATCATCGACATCTCCGCCCGCAAGGCGGCCGAAGCCCAGGTGCGTGAGAGCGAGGCCGAGATCCGCCGCATGAACACGCAGCTGGAGCAGACCATCGCCCAGCGCACGGCGGAACTGCATGCGGCCAAGGAAGAAGCCGAGCGCGCCAACCGCGCCAAGGACAGCCTGCTGGCCAACGTCAGCCACGAAATCCGCACCCCGCTCAATGCCATCCTGGGCACGGCGCAGATCCTGGAGCGCGGCGCCCCGCCCGAGCAACTGCAGATGCTGGTGCGCGGCATCCGCAGCGCCGGCCGCAGCCTCATGGCCGTCATCAACGACCTGCTGGACATGGCCAAGATCGAGGCCGGCCGCTTCGAGATCGCGCACGAGCCCTTCGCATTGCACGACGTCCTGAGCACCCTGGCCGACGTGCTGCAGACGATCGCCGCCGAGAAAGGCCTGTGGCTTCGCATCCATGCCGTCCCGCCCGAGGTCGAAGCCGTCATCGGTGACGCGCAGCGCGTGGGGCAGGTCCTCTACAACCTCACCGGCAACGCCATCAAGTTCACCGAGCGCGGCGGCGTGGACGTGCGCGTCGAGGTGCTGGCCCAGCGGCACGACGCGGTGGACCTGCGCTTCTCGGTGCGCGACACCGGCCCCGGCGTCGCCGCGGACATCATGCCCATGCTGTTCTCCCCCTTCGTCCAGGCCGACCAGCCGTCGCACAAGCAGCTGGGCGGCACGGGCCTGGGCCTGGCCATCTGCCGGCAGCTGGTGACCCTCATGCAGGGAGACATCGGCGTGGACACCCAGCCAGGCAAGGGCAGCGATTTCTGGTTCCGGCTCACGCTGCCCACCACCACCGCCTCGGCCATCACCGCGCGCCTCGAGGAGGGTGCCCCGGGCGTGCAACGGCTGCAGGACCTGCGCGTCCTCATCGTCGACGACGCCCCCGTCAACCGGGAGATCGCCCGCCTGCTCCTGGAGGGCGAGGGCGCCAAGGTGGAAACGGCCAACGACGGCCAGGGCGCGCTCGACCGACTGCGCGCCGGCCCCCGGGACTTCGACCTGGTGCTGATGGACGTGCAGATGCCCCACATGGACGGCCTGGAAGCCACGCGCCAGATCCGCGAGGACCCGATGCTGCGCGGGCTGCCCGTGCTGGCCCTCACCGCCGCGGCGCTGGACAGCCAGCGCGAGCTGGCGCAGCGGGCTGGCATGGACGACTACATCGTCAAGCCCTTCGAGATGGACCTCATGGTCAGCACCCTGCTGCGGATCCAGCAGCAGCCGCGCCGCTGAGGCCCATGAAAAAAGGGCCTCGCCTGGCGGCGAAGCCCTTTTTTCGTCAGCGTGCGACGGGAATCAGCCCTGCACGGCGGCCAGCGCGGCGTTGAACGTCGCGCTCGGACGCATCACGGCGCTGACCTTGCTGCGGTCGGGGAAGTAGTAGCCGCCGATGTCCGCGGGCTTGCCCTGCACGGCGTTGAGTTCTTCCACGATCTTGGCTTCGTACTTGGCCAGGGCCTCGGCCAGCGGGCGGAAGCGGTTGGCCAGGTCGGCGTCGTCCTTCTGCTCGGCCAGGGCCTGGGCCCAGTACATCGTCAGGTAGAACTGGCTGCCGCGGTTGTCCAGCTGGCCGGTCTTGGGCGAGGGGCTCTTGTTGTTGTCCAGCAGCTTGCCGGTGGCCGTGTCCAGCGCCTGGGCCAGGACCTTGGCCTTGTCGTTGCCGGTCTTGATGCCTTCTTCCTCCAGGCTCACCGCCAGGGCCAGGAACTCGCCCAGCGAGTCCCAGCGCAGGTGGTTCTCCTCGACCAGCTGCTGCACGTGCTTGGGCGCGGAGCCGCCGGCACCGGTCTCGTACATGCCGCCACCGGCCATCAGGGGCACGATGGACAGCATCTTGGCGCTGGTGCCCAGTTCCATGATGGGGAACAGGTCGGTCAGGTAGTCGCGCAGGATGTTGCCGGTCACGCTGATGGTGTCCAGGCCGCGGATCACGCGCTCCAGGGTGTAGCGCATGGCACGCACCTGGCTCATGATCTGGATGTCCAGGCCGGTGGTGTCGTGGTCCTTGAGGTACTGCTTGACCTTCTTGGTCAGCTCGGCCTCGTGCGGGCGGTACGGGTCCAGCCAGAACACGGCGGTCATGCCGGAGTTGCGGGCGCGGGTCACGGCCAGCTTCACCCAGTCACGGATCGCGGCGTCCTTGACCTGGCACATGCGCCAGATGTCGCCGGTTTCCACGTTCTGCGACAGCAGCACCTCGCCGGTGGCCAGGTCGGTGATGTTGGCGACGCCGTCCTCGGGGATCTCGAAGGTCTTGTCGTGCGAGCCGTATTCCTCGGCCTGCTGGGCCATCAGGCCCACGTTGGGCACGGTGCCCATGGTCTTGGGATCGAACGCGCCGTGCCACTTGCAGAAGTTGATGATCTCCTGGTAGATGCGGGCGAAGGTCGACTCGGGGATCACCGCCTTGACGTCCTTCAGGCGGCCGTCGGCGCCGTACATCTTGCCGCCCTGTCGGATCATGGCCGGCATGGAGGCGTCCACGATGATGTCGTTGGGCGAGTGGAAGTTGGTGATGCCCTTGGCGGAATCCACCATGGCCAGCTCGGGGCGGTGCTCGTGGCAGGCGTGCAGGTCGCGCTTGATCTCTTCCTGCTTGGAGGCAGGCAGCGTGGAGATCTTGTCGTACAGGTTGGCCATGCCGTTGTTCACGTTCACGCCCAGCTCGTCGAACAGCTTGCCGTGCTTCTCGAAGGCTTCCTTGTAGAACATGCGCACGCAGTGGCCGAACACGATGGGGTGGGACACCTTCATCATCGTGGCCTTCACGTGCAGCGAGAACATCACGCCGGTCTTGTGCGCGTCCTCGATCTGCTGCATGTAGAACTCGAGCAGCGCCTTCTTGGACATGAACATCGAGTCGATGATCTCGCCAGCCAGCAGGGAGACCTTCGGCTTGAGGACGATGGTCTTGCCGGACTTGGTCACCAGCTCCATCTTCACGTCACGGGCCTTGTCCAGGGTCATGGACTTTTCGCCGTGGTAGAAGTCGCCGTGGAACATGTGCGAGACATGGGTGCGCGAAGCGGGGCTCCACTCGGCCATGCTGTGCGGGTTCTTGCGGGCGTATTCCTTGACGGCCTTGGGCGCGCGGCGGTCGGAGTTGCCTTCACGCAGCACGGGGTTCACGGCGGAGCCCAGCACCTTGCCGTAACGCTGGCGGATGGCCTTGTCTTCGTCGGTCTGCGGGTTGTCCGGGAACTCGGGGACCATGAAGCCCTTGGCGCGCAGCTCGCGGATCGCGGCCACCAGCTGGTTCTGCGAGGCAGAGATGTTGGGCAGCTTGATGATGTTGGCGTCGGCTTCCAGCGTCTTCTTGCCCAGCTCGGCCAGCGTGTTGGGACGCTTCTGCTCGTCGGTCAGGAAGTCGGAGAACTCGCCCAGGATGCGGCCCGCCACCGAGATGTCGCTCTCCACCACGTCGATGCCGGCGGCGGACGCGAAGGTGCGGACGATGGGCAGGAACGAATGCGTCGCCAGGTAGGGCGCTTCGTCGGTCAGGGTGTAGATGATCTTGGAACGGTTGTCTGCCACGGGATTCTCTGTCCAGTAATTTGATGGGAGCGCATCAGGACAATGCGCCAGCGGGGATTTTAGTCTTATACAAGACTGGGATTGTGATCCTGACTGGCGCGCCGGGCAACGCCCCCACGGAGCGCGGCAAAAGCTATCGACAACAACTCATCAATAGCTTTTGGCAATCCCTCCGATGCAACCCTTTGTATTGCTGGCCCACGCCCTGGCTCCTAGACTGGGCAGCACTTTGCAGTCCACGACAGGAGACCCCATGAGCCGCGAATCCCCATGCCCCTTCTCCGGCGCCCACGCCACCCGTGCCGTCGCCGGCACCCGGTCCAACCGTGACTGGTGGCCCCACCAGCTCGACCTCGGCATCCTGCACCAGCACGCGCCGGCCTCCAACCCCATGGACCCGGGCTTCGACTACGCGCAGGCCTTCCAGTCGCTGGACTATGCGGCGCTGAAGGCGGACCTGCGGGCCCTCATGACCGACTCGCAGGACTGGTGGCCAGCCGACTGGGGCCACTACGGCGGCCTGTTCATCCGCATGGCCTGGCACAGTGCCGGCACCTACCGCACGGCGGACGGCCGGGGCGGCGCGGGCACGGGCAACCAGCGCTTCGCGCCGGTCAACAGCTGGCCCGACAACGGCAACCTGGACAAGGCGCGCCGCCTGCTGTGGCCCATCAAGCGCAAGTACGGCAACGCGATCTCCTGGGCCGACCTGATGATCCTGGCCGGCAACGTGGCCCTGGAGTCCATGGGCTTCAAGACCTTCGGCTTCGGCGGCGGCCGGGCGGACATCTGGCAGCCCGAGGAGGACATCTACTGGGGCCACGAGGACACCTGGCTGGGCGACAGCCGCTACAGCGGTGACCGCCAGCTGGAGAACCCGCTGGCCGCCGTGCAGATGGGCCTGATCTACGTGAACCCCGAGGGCCCCAACGGCAACCCCGACCCCGTGGCCTCGGGCCGGGACGTGCGCGAGACCTTCGCCCGCATGGCCATGAACGACGAGGAAACCGTGGCCCTGGTGGCGGGCGGCCACACCTTCGGCAAGGCGCACGGCGCGGGCGACCCGTCACTGGTGGGCCCGGAGCCCGAGGGCGCGCCGCTGGAGGCCCAGGGCCTGGGCTGGATCAACCGCCTGGGCACGGGCAAGGGCGTGCACACCACCACCAGCGGCATCGAGGGCGCATGGAAACCCCACCCCACGACCTGGGACAACGGCTACTTCGACATGCTCTTCGGCTACGAGTGGGAACTGGTCAAGAGCCCAGCAGGCGCGCACCAGTGGCGGGCCAAGGACTGCAAGCCCGAGCACCTGATCCCCGACGCCCACGACCCGTCGAAGAAGCACCCGCCCATGATGACCACGGCGGACCTGTCGCTGCGCTTCGACCCGGCCTACGAGAAGATCTCGCGGCGCTTCCACCAGGACCCGCAGGCCTTCGCCGATGCCTTCGCCCGCGCCTGGTTCAAGCTCACGCACCGGGACATGGGTCCCAAGGCGCTGTACCTGGGCCCCGAGGTGCCAGCCGAGGACCTGGTCTGGCAGGACCCGGTGCCCGCGGTGGACCACCCGCTGGTCGATGCCAACGCCATCGCGGACCTCAAGGCCCGTGTGCTCGCCTCCGGCTTGGCCATCTCGGCGCTGGTCGCCACCGCCTGGGCCAGCGTCTCCACCTTCCGCGGGTCCGACAAGCGCGGCGGCGCCAATGGCGCGCGCATCCGCCTGGCACCGCAGAAGGACTGGGAGGTGAACGATCCCGCGCAGCTGGCCAAGGTGCTCGGCGTGCTGGAAGGCATCCAGCGTGACTTCAACGCCAAGGCCCCAGGCGGCCGCAAGGTCTCGCTGGCCGACCTCATCGTCCTGGCTGGCAATGCGGCCGTGGAAGCGGCGGCCCGCGAAGGCGGCCATGCCATCGAGGTGCCCTTCACCCCGGGCCGCACGGATGCCACGCAGGCGCAGACGGACGTGGAATCCTTCGCCGTGCTGGAGCCGCAGGCCGATGGTTTCCGCAACTACCAGAAGGCCGCGTTCACCGTGCCCGCCGAGCAGATGCTGGTCGACAAGGCCCAATTGCTCACGCTCAGCGCGCCGGAGATGACGGTGCTGGTGGGCGGCCTGCGCGTGCTGGGGGCCAACACGGGCGGTGCGAAGCAGGGCGTGTTCACCACGCGTCCGCAGGTCCTGACCAACGACTTTTTCGTCCACCTGCTGGACATGGACACCGCCTGGGCCCCTGCCTCGCAGGCCGAGGGCCTGTACGCCGGCCGCGACCGCCGCACCGGCGACCTCAAGTGGTCGGGCACCCGGGTCGACCTGGCCTTCGGCTCCAACTCGCAGCTGCGCGCGCTGGCCGAGGTCTATGCACAGGACGACGCGAAAGAGAAGTTCGTGCGCGACTTCGCCAAGGCCTGGGCCAAGGTGATGGAACTGGACCGCTTCGACCTGAAGTGACACCAGGTGGACTCCGCCCCCGACTTGTAGTAACGTTACTACATTCAGGAGTCGTCCCCATGAGCGTCCACACCATGAGCAGCCGGAAGTTCAACCAGGACATTTCCGCTGCCAAGAAAGCTGCGCTGGACGGCCCGGTCATCGTCACGGACCGGGGCCGGCCCGCGCATGTGCTCCTTAGCATTGAGGACTACCAGCGCCTGACGGGTGCGGGTCCCTCGATCGTCCAGCTGCTCAGCACCCCCGGGATCGCCGGCATCGACTTCGAGCCGCCCAAGGCGGGCGGCTTCAGCCAGCCTGCGGACCTGGCCTGATGTACCTGCTCGACACCAATGTCGTCAGCGAACTGCGCAAGGCCGCGGCAGGCCGTGCGCATCCGGGTGTGGTGGCCTGGGCCGCCAGCATGCCGTCGTCCAGCCTGTACATCAGCGTCATCACGGTGCTGGAAATCGAACAGGGCGTCCTGCAGGTCGAACACCGCGATCCGGCGCAAGGCGCCTTGCTGCGAACCTGGCTGGACTCCCATGTCCTGCCCGCCTTTCATGGCCGCGTGCTTGCCATCGACACCCCGGTGGCGGTGCGTTGCGCCCGGCTGCATGTCCCCTCCCGGCACTCCGAGCGGGACGCACTGATCGCGGCGACCGCGCTCACCCACCACATGACGGTCGTGACGCGGAACACGAAAGACTTCGAGCGCTCGGGCGCCAGGCTGCTGAATCCCTGGGACTGAGCGAGGGCAGCCCAGAGCGCACTCAAAAAGCACAAGGCCCGGTGGTCCCCGGGCCTTGTGCCTTGCGCGAATGCGCAGCGATCACACGTCGATGTTCGCCGCCCGCAGCGCGTTCGTCTCGATGAAGTCGCGCCGCGGCTCCACCTCATCACCCATCAGCATGGTGAACACCTTGTCCGCCTCGATCGCATCGTCGATCTGCACACGCAGCAGGCGGCGCACGTTCGGGTCCATGGTGGTTTCCCACAGCTGCTCGGGGTTCATCTCACCCAGGCCCTTGTAGCGCTGGCGGCTGGTGGCGCGCTCTGCCTCGCTGATCAGCCAGTGCATGGCCTGGCGGAAGTCGGAGACCTTTTCCTCCTTCGCGCGCTCGCCCTCGCCGCGACGCGCCACGGCCCCTTCCTTCAGCAGGCCACGGAAGGTGTCGGCTGCCTCGGCCAGGGCCATGTAATCGGCGCCGTGCACGAAGTCCTGCGTGATCACGCTGGACTTCACGTTGCCGTGGTGACGGCGGCTGATGCGCAGGATGGGTTTGTCACTGCGCACGTCGAACTCACCCGCCACTTCCGCAGGCGCGGCATTGGTCAGGCGGTCGATCTCCTGCAGCTTGGCCTGCAGCGCCACGGCCGACGCTTCGGCCTCGGCCACGGTATCGAGGTTCAGGCGCACGCCATAGGCAATCGCGCGCAGCGCCTCGGCATCCATGAAGCCCGACAGGCGGCCGATCACGCGCTCAGCGAACTGGTGCTTGCGCGCCAGCTCGGCCAAGGTCTCGCCGGACAGCACCGTCGCACCGGCTTCGCTGCCCGTCACCACGCTCGCGCCATTGAGCGCCACGCGCAGCAGGAAGCCATCCAGCTCGGTGCCGTCCTTCAGGTACAGCTCTTCCTTGCCGGCCTTCACCTTGTACAGCGGCGGCTGGGCGATGTAGATGTGGCCGCGCTCCACCAGCTCGGGCATCTGGCGGTAGAAGAACGTCAGCAGCAGCGTGCGGATGTGCGCGCCGTCCACGTCCGCGTCCGTCATGATGATGATGCGGTGGTAACGCAGCTTGGCCACGTTGAAGTCGTCGGCGCCGTTGGAGCCTCCGTTCTCGCTGGCCTTGCCGATGCCGGTACCCAGGGCGGTGATCAGCGTGAGGATTTCATTGCTGGTCAGCAGCTTCTCGTAGCGCGCCTTCTCCACGTTCAGGATCTTGCCGCGCAGCGGCAGGATCGCCTGGAACTTGCGGTCGCGGCCCTGCTTGGCAGAGCCACCGGCGGAGTCACCCTCCACGATGTAGATCTCGCACAGCGCGGGGTCCTTCTCCTGGCAGTCCGCCAGCTTGCCTGGCAGGCCCATGCCGTCGAGCACGCCCTTGCGGCGCGTCATCTCGCGGGCCTTGCGAGCGGCTTCACGGGCCTTGGCGGCCTCGATGATCTTGCCCACGATGATCTTGGCATCGTTGGGGCGTTCCTGCAGGAAGTCGTTCAGCGTGCGGGCCACCACGTCTTCCACCGGGCCGCGCACTTCGCTGGACACCAGCTTGTCCTTGGTCTGGCTGGAGAACTTCGGCTCGGGCACCTTCACCGACAGCACGCAGGTCAGGCCTTCACGCATGTCGTCGCCGGTCACTTCGACCTTGGCCTTCTTGGCCAGCTCGTTGTCGTCGATGTACTTGTTGATGACACGCGTCATCGCCGCGCGCAGGCCGGTCAGGTGGGTGCCGCCGTCACGCTGCGGGATGTTGTTGGTGAAGCACAGGACCTGCTCGTTGTAGCCGCTGTTCCACTGCATCGCGACCTCGACACCGATGTTGGTGTTCTGGTCACTTTGACGATCACCCAGGGCATGGAAGGCGTTGGGGTGCAGGACCGACTTGCCCTTGTTGATGAAGTCCACGAAGCCCTTGACGCCACCGGCGCCCGAGAAGTCATCGTGCTTGCCAGAGCGTTCGTCGACCAGCTTGATGGCGACACCGTTGTTCAGGAACGAGAGCTCGCGCAGGCGCTTGGCCAGGATCTCGTAGTGGAAGTCGTTGTTCTCGCGGAAGATTTCCGTGTCCGGCAGGAAGTGCACCTCGGTGCCGCGCTTGTCGGTATCGCCGAGGATCTTCATCGGCGAGATCTCCACACCATCGACCTTCTCGATGATGCGGTTCTGCACGAAGCCGCGGCTGAACTCCAGCGAGTGAACCTTGCCCTCGCGGCGCACGGTCAGGCGCAGCATCTTGGACAGCGCGTTCACGCAGGACACGCCCACGCCGTGCAGGCCGCCCGACACCTTGTACGAGTTCTGGTTGAACTTGCCGCCCGCGTGCAGTTCCGTCAGCGCGATCTCGGCCGCCGAGCGCTTGGGCTCGTGCTTGTCGTCCATCTTGATGCCGGTGGGAATGCCGCGGCCGTTGTCCACCACGCTGATGGAGTTGTCCGAGTGGATGGTCACCACGATGTCGTCACAGTGGCCGGCCAACGCCTCGTCGATGGAGTTGTCCACCACCTCGAACACCAGGTGGTGCAGGCCGGTGCCGTCGGACGTGTCGCCGATGTACATGCCCGGTCGCTTGCGCACCGCCTCCAGGCCTTCCAGGATCTGGATGGCGTTCTCGCCGTAACCCTCGCTCGCACCCGCCTGGTTGGGGTCGATCTTGGGCTGGAAGTTGGAGCTTTCCTCCCCGGTCGGGATGTTCTCTTCGGACATAGGCTGCTTTTCGCGTGTCTCTGGAATGGCGCAACCCGCCGGTCATGGCGGGTCGCTACAAAGGCTTGGATCCGCCCAGGGGCGGAAAGATGCGTCAGATGCGCATGGGCATCACGACGTACTTGAAGGCATCGTTCTCGGGGTTGGTCACCAGCGCCGAGCTGTTGGAATCCTGCAGGTCGATCTTGACCATGTCCTGCGACATGTTGGCCAGCGCATCGATCAGGTAGGTCACGTTGAAGCCGATCTCGATGGTGTCGCCACCGTAGTCGATGTCGAGCTCGTCCACCGCCTCTTCCTGCTCGGCGTTGTTGGACGCCACGCGCAGCAGGCCCGGCTCGAGGTTCAGGCGCACGCCCTTGAACTTCTCGCTGGTCAGGATGGCGGTGCGCTGCAGGCTGGCCAGCAGCGGCGCGCGGCCCAGGGTCACCGAGTTGCGGTGGTTCTTGGGGATCACGCGGTTGTAGTCGGGGAACTTGCCCTCCACCAGCTTGGTGACGAACTCCATCCCGCCGAAGCTGAACTTGGCCTGGTTGCTGGCGAACTGCATCTCGATCGCGCCTTCGGCGTCGGACAGCAGGCGCTGCAGCTCCAGCACCGTCTTGCGGGGGAGGATCACTTCCTGGCGCGGCACCTCCACGTCCAGCGTGGCGCTGGCGAACGCCAGGCGGTGGCCGTCGGTGGCCACCAGCGACAGCTGCTGGCCTTCGGCCACGAACAGGATGCCGTTGAGGTAATAGCGGATGTCATGCACCGCCATCGCGAAGGAGACCTGGTTCAACAGGTCCTTGAGCGTCTTTTGCGGCACGCTGAAGGCGGGACCGAAGCTCGGCGCCTCCTGCACCAGCGGGAAATCCTCCGCCGGCAGCGTCTGCAGCGTGAAGCGGCTCTTGCCGCCCTTGAGCATCAGCTTGTTCTGGCTGGACTCCAGGCTCACCGTCTGGTCCGAGGGCATGGTGCGCAGGATGTCGATCAGCTTGCGCGCGCCCACGGTCGTCGTGAAGTTGCCCGCATCGCCATCGAGTTCCGCCGTGGTGCGGATCTGGATCTCCAGGTCGCTCGTCGTCAGTTGGAGAGAGCTGCCGGTCTTGCGAATCAGCACATTGGCCAGCACGGGAAGGGTGTGCCTGCGCTCGACGATGCCAGCCACGGACTGCAGGACGGACAGCACCTTGTCTTGCGTTGCCTTCAGGACGATCATTTCTTCCTCTTCTCTTATGAATTCTTTAATAAGGGATAGTAGTAGCTAGGTAAGGGAGGCCGTCCCATGTGGACAACCGCCATTTTCCCTTGTTTGTTCAGGCACTTACGCGATTGTGAACGCTGTGGGCGTGTTTGCTTCGCCCCTGCACCCGCAACTTGAACAAATCCGGCACTTCCTTCGCTCCTGTGGACAACTGCCCACTTGTTCAAAAAATATCCACAGCCTTGTGCCTTGACACCCGGCGGATTCCCTGTGCTGGCCCTACCCGAAATGTTCCGGGTCCGTTTTCCAGGCCGCGCCATCACGGGTTTTCTTCGGCTGTTCTCTACTGAATTCTTTATTTAAAGATAGTAGTAGCTAGTAGAGGACCGGCCGGTTCTGTGGATAACCTTATTTTTTCCTTTAATTTCAACGGCTTGCAAAGTCATGGACGCTGTGGGCGCCCCTGCTTCCGGGCTGTCTCGCGATCTTGGACAACTCGAGCGGAAAGCCTTGTCCTGTGGATAACCGCCGAGTTATTCAAAAACTATCCCCAACCTTGTTCTTTTTCCGGTGGTTTTCCAGGGGGGATCAGCCCTTGAGTGTCTGTTCCAGCACGTGCAACTGCTGGTTCAGTTCGGTCAGCTGCTGGCGCTCGCCGGCGATCTTGCGTACGGCGTGCAGCACGGTGGTGTGGTCGCGGCCGCCGAACAGCTCGCCGATCTCGGGCAGGCTCTTCTGGGTCAGCTCCTTGGCCAGGTACATCGCGATCTGGCGCGGGCGGGCGATCGAGGCCGGGCGCTTCTTGGAGTACATGTCCGCGACCTTGATCTTGTAGTAGTCGGCCACCGTCTTCTGGATGTTCTCCACGCTGATCTGCCGGTTCTGGATCGACAGCAGGTCACGCAGGGCCTCGCGGGCCAGCTGGATGGACACTTCCTTCTGGTTGAAGCGCGAGTACGCCAGGATCTTGCGCAGCGCGCCCTCGAGCTCGCGCACGTTGGAGCGCACGTTCTTGGCCACGAAGAAGGCCACTTCCTCGGGCATCTCCGCGCCCTCGGAGCGGGCCTTGTTGATCAGGATCGCCACGCGCATCTCCAGCTCCGGCGGCTCGATCGCCACCGTCAGGCCGGAGTCGAAGCGCGAGACCAGCCGCTCGTGGATGTCCGTCAACCCCTTGGGATAGGTGTCGCTGGTCATCACGATGTGGCTCTTCTTGGCCAGCAGCGCCTCGAAGGCGTTGAAGAACTCCTCCTGCGTGCGGTCCTTGTTGGCGAAGAACTGCACGTCGTCGATCAGCAGCAGGTCCAGGGAGTGGTACTTCTCCTTGAACTGGTCGAAGGTCTTGCGCTGGTACGCCTTGACCACATCCGAGACGAACTGCTCGGCGTGGATGTAGAGAACCTTGGAGCCGGGCTTGTCGGCCAGCAGCTTGTTGCCCACCGCGTGCATCAGGTGGGTCTTGCCCAGGCCGACGCCGCCGTAGATGAACAGCGGGTTGTACAACTGGCCGGGCGTGCTGGCCACGTGCATGGCGGCGGCACGGGCCATGCGGTTGGCCGTGCCCTCCACCAGGTTGTCGAACGTCAGCGCCGTGTTCAGCCGGTTCTTGAAGCCGCCCGCGTTCGGGTCCTCGGCGATTTCCACCGGTTCGGCCGGCATCGCCACCTCGGCCTGCGCCGGCGCCAGGTAGGTCCTGGCGGGCGCGTCACGCTGAGCGAGCGCCAACTCCACCTGCACGGGCTGGCCGTACAGGCGTTCCAGGATGGCAGCGATCTTGCCGGCGTACTGGGCGCGCACCCAGTCCAGCTTGAAGCGGTTGGCCACGAAGAGCGTGACCTTGGAGAAATCGTCGGAAACCTGGGCCGCCAGGGGCTTGATCCAGGTGTTGAATTGTTGCTCGGGCATCTCCTGGGCCAGCTGCTCGATGCAGGTCTGCCACAGGCTGTCGCCGGCGTTGAGGGCCGAACCGGCGGCCAGAGATTGGGAGCTCCCCTCGGTCATCGGTGCCCGTTGCCTTTGTGGATATTGTTCATGGACGCAAACCGCCGATTCTAGTTTATGCAGAAGTTGTCCACAACCTTGTCCGCCCCCGTGGTGACCCGGTGGAGACACCGGCGCGCGGCGGGCGCCGGGCCTGCGGCCCACCCCCTGGCCAGCTGTTCCTTGCCGGGCCGGCGGAAATGCGCGATAATCTTGGGTTTCCCCGAGATACGAACATGAAACGCACCTACCAACCCTCCAAAGTGCGCCGCGCGCGTACCCACGGCTTCCTGGTTCGCATGAAGACCCGCGGCGGCCGTGCCGTCATCAACGCTCGCCGCGCCAAGGGCCGCAAGCGCCTGGCCGTCTAAGCCCGTTCAGCGGTCTTAGCGGTTTTCAGCGGTTTCGGACGAGCGCTCTGGCGAGCCGGCCGAACGTGCACCGCCTCCAGACACGGGCGCAGTTCCAGGCCGTCATGGCCGGACAGACCGTGTCGCGTACCGTGCACTTCGCCTTGCATCGCGGCACGCTCGATGCCGTCGCCGATGGCACAGGGCCTGGGTCTGACCGACCGCAGGCCCTGTTTGTCGTGCGCAACCGCCCGGCCGATGCCCCGCGGGAACCCTGGGTCGGTGCCATCGTTCCCAAGCGCTGGGCCCGGCGCGCCGTGACCCGCAACGCCATCAAACGCCAGATCTACGCCGTGGCCCAGGAATTCGACGCCCAGCTGCCCGCCGCCGCCCATGTGGTGCGGCTGCGCACGGCGTTCGATCGCCAGGCCTTTCCCAGCGCCGAGTCCGATGCGCTCAAGCGCGCCGTGCGCGCCGAGCTGCAGCAGCTGTTCGCGAGGGTCAAGCCATGATCCGCGCCGTCCTCCTGGGGTTGGTGCGGGCTTACCGCTTCTTCCTGTCGCCCTGGCTGGGCTCGGCCTGCCGCTTCACCCCCACCTGCTCGGCCTACGCCCTGGACGCCCTCCAGCGCCATGGCGCGCTGGGCGGTTCGTACCTCACCGTGGCGCGCCTGGCGCGCTGCCATCCCTGGTGCGACGGTGGCCATGACCCGGTGCCCGACCAGGCGCCGCGCCTGTTCACCCGCCTGTTGTCTCCCCTTCCTTCCAAGAAGTCTTCATGAACGACATTCGTCGCACCATCCTGTGGGTGGTCTTTGGTTTTTCGATGGTGATGCTGTGGGACCAGTGGCAGGTCTTCAACGGCAAGCCCGCCACCTTCTTCCCCAACCCGGCCCAGGTGGCGGCCAAGGCGCAGCCCGCCGCCTCGGCGGCCAACGCCGGCGTGCCCGCGGCCGCGGTGACTGCGGCGGCCACGCCCAATGGCGCCCCCGCCACCGAGGCCCCCGCCGCCCCGCGTGAGAAGTTCACCGTCACCACCGACGTCCTGCGCCTGACCTTCGACACCGAAGGCGGCTCGCTGGTGCGCGCCGAATTCCTCGAGCACGCGGCTGACGCCCCGGGCGGCAAGCCCACCGCCGAGCGCTTCGTCCTGCTGCAGGAAGGCGCCAACCACACCTACGTGGCCCAAAGCGGCCTGATCGGCGGCGACTTCCCCAACCACAAGACGGTCATGACCGCTGTCAAGGGCGAGCGCGCGCTCAAGGACGGCGCCAAGGACCTGACCGTGCGCTTCGAGTCGCCCGAGAAGAACGGCGTCAAGCTGGTCAAGACCTACACCCTGCAGCGCGGCTCCTATGCCGTGCCGGTGAAGTACGAGATCGTCAACGCCGGCAGCGCCCCCGTCTCGCCCCAGCTCTATGTGCAGCTGCTGCGTGACGGCAGCAAGGCCGGCATCGACTCGGCTTTCTATTCCACCTTCACCGGCCCGGCCGTCTACACCGAGGAGCAGAAGTTCCAGAAGGTGGAGTTCGAGGCCATCGACAAGAACAAGGCCGAGTTCCAGAAGCAGTCCTCCTCCGGCTACGTGGCCATGGTGCAGCACTACTTCGCCAGCGCCTGGATCCTGCCCCAGGGCCAGCCGCGCGAGGTCTTCATGCGCAAGGTGGACAACCTCTACGGCGCGGGCATGATCACCCCGGCCGAGGCCCTGGCGCCTGGCGCCACCAAGACCCTGCAGGCCACCTTCTTCGCCGGCCCGCAGGAAGAAAAGATGCTCGAGACCGTGGCCCCGGGCCTGGACCTGGTCAAGGACTACGGCATGGTCACCATCCTGGCCAAGCCGCTGTACTGGCTGATGGACAAGCTGCACGGCTTCATCGGCAACTGGGGCTGGACCATCATGGCCCTGGTGCTGGTGATCAAGATCGCCTTCTACTGGCTGCAGGCCAAGGGCTACGAGAGCATGGCCAAGATGAAGGCGGTCAACCCGCGCATCATGGCCATGCGCGAGCGCCTGAAGGACAACCCCCAGCAGATGCAGCAGGAGATGATGAAGCTGTACCGCGAGGAGAAGGTCAACCCCATCGGCGGTTGCCTGCCGATCCTGGTGCAGGTGCCGGTCTTCATCGCGCTGTACTGGGTGCTGCTGTCCTCCATCGAGATGCGCCACGCGCCCTGGGTGGGCTGGATCCTGGACCTCTCGGCCAAGGACCCCTACTACATCCTGCCCATCGTGATGACCCTGTCCACGCTGCTGCAGACGGCCCTGAACCCGGTCCCGCCGGACCCGATGCAGGCCAAGCTGATGTGGATCATGCCGCTGGTCTTCTCGGTCATGTTCTTCGTCTTCCCGGCCGGCCTGGTGCTGTATTGGATCACCAACAACGTGCTGTCCATCGCGCAGCAGTGGCTGATCAACACCCGCATGGGGGTGCCGCCGGAATTCAACCTGCCGAAGTTCGGCAAGAAATGACCAAGGGGCCGCGCAGCGGCCCTTTTCCTTTGAGACCATGATCGCCAACCGCCAGCAACCCATCGCCGCCATCGCCACCGCCCCGGGGCGGGGCGCGGTGGGCATCGTGCGCGTGTCCGGCCGCGGCATCGGCCCCGTCATCGAGGCGGTCTGTGGAAAACCCCTCAGGCCGCGCGAGGCCACCTACGGCCCCTTCCGCGCGGCCGACGGCTCGCCCATCGACCATGGCCTGGCGATCTTCTTCCCCGGCCCGAACTCCTACACCGGCGAGGACGTGCTGGAGCTGCAGGCCCATGGCGGCCCGGTGGTGCTGCAACTGCTGCTGGCGCGCTGCCTGGAGGCGGGCGCCGGCATCGGCGTGCGCGTGGCCGAGCCCGGGGAGTTCACCCAGCGCGCCTTCCTCAACGACAAGATCGACCTGGCGCAGGCCGAGGCCATCGCCGACCTGATCGATGCCAGCACCGAGGCGGCGGCGCGCAGTGCCAGCCGCTCGCTGGCCGGCGAGTTCTCCCGGGAAATCCACCACCTGCGCGATGCGCTGATCCACCTGCGCATGCTGGTGGAGGCCACGCTGGACTTCCCCGAGGAGGAGATCGACTTCCTCCAGCAGTCCGACGCCCAGGGTCAGCTCGATCGCATCCGCGCGCAGCTGGATGTGGTGATGCAGCGCACCCGCCAAGGCGCCCTGCTGCGCGAAGGCATCAAGGTCGTCATCGCGGGCCAGCCCAATGCGGGCAAGAGCTCGCTGCTCAATGCGCTGGCTGGCGCGGAGCTGGCCATCGTCACGCCCATTGCCGGCACGACGCGGGACATCGTGAGCCAGGCCATCCAGATCGAGGGCGTGCCACTGCATGTGGTGGACACGGCGGGCTTGCGTGACAGCGACGACCCGGTGGAGAAGATCGGTATCGAGCGCGCCTGGGGGCAGATCGCCGATGCGGATGCCGTGCTGTTCCTGCACGACCTCTCGCGGCGCCATGCCGCCGACTACCAGGCCGCGGACGCCGAGATCCAGCGCACGCTGGCGGACAAGCGCCCGCCCAGTGTCCCGGTCATCGAGGTGTGGAACAAGGTCGACCTGGCGCACGAGGCCGTGCCCGGGGGCGGCATCGCCATGTCCGCGCGCACCGGTGAGGGGCTGGAGGCCTTGCGCCGCCGCCTGCTCGAAGTGGCCGGCTGGCAGTCCGCGCCCGAGGGGGTATGGCTGGCGCGCGAGCGGCATGTGCAGGCCTTGCGACGGGTGCAGTCGCACCTGGAGGAGGCGAACCAGTTCCTCGACCCGAATGCCCTCGCCCTCGACCTGCTCGCCGAGGAACTTCGCCTGTCCCAGAACGCCCTCAACGAGATCACCGGCGAGTTCAGCGCCGACGACCTGCTGGGCGTGATCTTCTCCAGCTTCTGCATCGGCAAGTGATGCCGCCTGCCTACCGGGAACCGCATGGAATTTGAAGGACTGCCCACGCAGCCCAACGTCCCCCTGATCCCGGCCCAGCCGGCCAGCGCCCTGCGCCGCGCGCGCTGGGCCTGCCGCACGCTGTTCGCGGCACTGGGGGTGCTGGCCGGCGCCTGGGGCGCGCACATCCCGTCCATCAAGTCACGCTACGGCCTCGACGAGGGGCAGCTCGCCCTGGTCCTGTTCGCCATCTCCCTGGGCGCCGTGGGCGCGCTGTTCCTCGCCGGCCGGGTGATCGCCCGCTTGGGCACGCGTCGCGCCAGCCTGCTCATGGGCCTGCTCATGTCCGCCGGCCTGGCCAGTGCGCTCCTGTGGCCCGGCCTGGTCTCCCTGCTGGTGGCCAGCGTGGCCTTCGGCATGTCCATGAGCATCTACGACGTGGCCATCAACGCCGAGGGCACCGAGCTCGAGCGGCTGTCGGGCCGGGCCATCATGGGCAACCTGCACGGCATGTTCAGTGTCGGCGCCATGCTCGGCGCGCTGGCCTCGTCCGCCATGCTCCACCGCGGGTGGCCGCCCTCGCTGCAACTGGCGGGCGTGGCGCTGTGCCTGCTGGGGGCGCTGGCAGTGGCACGCCCGGGCCTGCTCGATGCGCATCCCGCGGTCGCCGCGCAGGATGGCCAGCGCCACTTCGTCTGGCCGCGCGGTCGCCTGCTCCTGATCGGCCTGCTGATCTTCGCCGGCATGACGGCCGAGGGCATCATGTACGACTGGTGCGTGCTGTTCCTCAAGCAGGAAGTCGGCATGCCCCAGGACCGCGCTGCGCTGGGTTACGCAGCCTTCGCCGGCGCCATGGCCGTGGCCCGCCTCACCAGCGACCGCTTGCGCGCGCATGTGGCGGACGCCGTGCTGCTTCGCCGCTGTGCCTGCCTGGCCGCCGCCGCCATGGCCGTGGCGCTGTGGAGTGGCCAGGCGGGCGTGGCCCTGGTGTGTTTCGCTGTCGTGGGCGCCGGGCTGGCCCCTGTGGTGCCGCTGCTGTACGGCGCGGCCAGCCGCGTTCCCGGCAGCAGCCCGGCGGCTGCCATCTCCGCCGCCTCGTCCATTGGCTACGCCGGGTTCCTCATCGGCCCGCCGCTGATCGGGACGCTGGCCCAGGCGGTGTCACTCACGGCCGCCCTGGTCGTGGTCGTCGTCGCGGCGCTCGCCCTTGCGATGGGCGCTTCGCGTATCCGGGCTGACGCCACGCGCCCATGAAAAAGGCCGCCCCAGGGGGCGGCCTCATCGGGCGAAGGGGCGATCAGGCCCGCATCATTCCGGCTTGAGCTTGGCGCGCTGCACCACGTTGGTCCACTTGACCATCTCCGACTTGACCAGCTGGCCGAACTGCTCGGGCGTGCTGGTGTCGACGTCGGCACCGTGGTCTTCGATGCGCTTGATCGTGTCCTTGTCGTTCAGGACCTGGTTCAGCAGCTTGTTCAGCTTGTCCACCGTGGCCTTGGGGGTCTTGGCCGGGGCGAACAGGCCGTACCACTGCTGCACGTCCACGCCGTCCACGCCCATTTCCTTCAGGGTGGGCACATCGGGCAGCAGGGGCGAGCGCTTCGGGCCGGCGATGGCCAGGGCCTTGAGCTTGCCGGCCTTCACGTGCGGCAGGGCCGTGAAGAAGCTGGGGAACATCACGTGCGTCTGGCCGGCCAGGGTGTCGGTGATCGCGGGGGCAGAGCCCTTGTAGGGAACGCCGAGCATCTCCACGCCAGCGCTGAGCTTGAACAGCTCGGCCGCATAGTGGGGCGCCGTGCCGTTGCCGGCGGAGGCGTAGGCATAGCGGTCCGGCTTGGCCTTCAGCTGGGCCACCAGGTCCTTCACATCCTTCACGGGGATGGTGGTGTTGGCCACCATCAGCGTGGGCGAGTAGGCCACCAGGCCGATCGGCGCGAAGTCGGCCACGGGGTCGTAGCGCAGCTTCTGCAGGGCGGGGTTCATCGCGTGCGTGGCGATGTAGCCGAACATGATGGTGTGGCCGTCCGCGGGGGCGCGGGCCACGAACTCGCTGGCGATCGCGCCGTTGGCGCCGGCCTTGTTGTCCACCACCACGCTCTGGCCCAGCAGGGGGGCGAGCTTCTGGGCGATCACGCGGGCCATCGCGTCATTACCGCCGCCGGGCGCGGTCGGAACGATGATGGTCACGGTCTTCTCGGGGAAGGCGTGCGCGGTGGTCGCGGCGATGGCGAATGCGGCGGCGATGGCCGGTGCAAGCAGGCGTTTCATGGAGTGTCTCCTAGTGATCAGGCTTCGGTAAAAACGTAAGGCGGCAGCGTCAGCTGCCCTTGGAGGATCTTCCGGGCGGTGCGAATGAGCGCGGCGCGCTGGATGCGGGCCTCGTCGCCCTGGCCTTCCACGCACACCTCCACGCCGATGCGGCCCTGGGGGTGCAGGATGGACACGGTGCGCACACCGGCCGACTGGATCGGGCCGCTGGCCACCGTGCCAGGCAGCGAGAACGCCGTGGCCACGCCGATCGCGCCGGTCACCGCATGGGCGGAGTGGCAGCGGCGGGGGGTGAAGTAGCGGGAGGTGATGCTCTGGTCGTCGTCACCTGCGCTGGCGATCACCGGCTTGGGCACCACGCTGTTGGACACATCACCCAGGCCCATGCGCTCGCCGGCGATCCGGCGCACGCGCTCGATGCGCTCGAGCAGGGCGGTGTTGGCATCCAGCTCGGCGGGCGTCTCGCGGCCGGACAGGCCCAGGTCGCGGGCGCGGAACATCACCATGGGCATGGCGGCGTCGATGCAGGTCACGTCCAGGCCGTCGATCTCGTCGATGCGGCGGCCGGTGGGGAACAGGGAGCCGGTCACGGCGCCCCAGGCGTCCAGGAAGTTCAGGCGGATCGGGGCTGCCGCGCCGGGCACGCCGTCGATGGTGGCGTCACCGTCGTACTGCACCCGGCCACCCGGCGTCAGGACGATCACGTCGATGCGCGAGCGGGTGTTCACGTTGTAGACCCGCACCTTGGTCTCGCCATCCTGCGCGGCCACCAGGCCCTGCTCGATCGCGAAGGGCGCCACGCCCGAGAGCATGTTGCCGCAGTTGGGGCGGGTGTCCACGGTGCGCTCGGCCACGCCCACCTGCGCGAACAGGTAATCCACGTCGCAATCAGGCTGCGACGAACGCGACACGATGGCGACCTTGTTGGTGAGCGTGCTGCTGCCGCCCACGCCGTCCAGCGCGAGCACATCGCTCGAGCCGATCGCGCCCACCAGCGCCTGGTCGCGCGCGGCGTCGTCGGCCGGCAGCCAGTCGCGCAGGAAGAACGGGCCGCGCGACGTGCCGGCCCGCATCAGGACGCAAGGAATTTCTCGGTTCACCATGGATTGAATGATCGGCAAAGCCGTTCAATTTGTGAATTGCATCTTTCTCAATGATTGATCCAAAATAAGCATCAAAGGATATCTTCGGGAACCGGTGTTCCTGGCGTATCCGCGCACGGGCCCGTGTGTGCGCGCGCTGCGAACCGCACCGGCGCCACCCGCAACCCGCCACGGTGAAGACAGACAAATGGCCATCAACTTCGACCTCAATGACCTGCAGGCGTTCCGCGCCGTCGCGGAGCTGTCCAACTTCCGCAAGGCCGCCGAGGCCGTGCACCTGTCGCAACCCGCGTTCAGCCGCCGCATCGACAAGCTCGAGCAGGCGCTGGGCGTGCGCCTGCTCGAACGCAGCACCCGCCGGGTCACGCTCACCACCGTCGGCCGGGATTTCGAGCGCAAGGTGCGCGAACTGCTCGACGAGCTCGACACCACCTTGCTGTCCATCCGCGGCGTGGCGGCCACGCGCATGGGCGAGGTCACGGTAGCCTGCGTGCCCTCCACCGTCCACTACTACCTCACCGAGGTGATCCGCCGCTACCGCGAGCGCAACCCCAAGGTGCGCGTCAAGGTCTACGACGCCAGCGCCAACGAGGTGCTCGCCGCCGTGGCGCGCGGCGAGGCGGATTTCGGCATCAACTTCATGGGGGCGCAGGAAGGCGAGCTGGAGTTCAAGCCGCTGGTGGAGGACCGCTTCGTGGTGGCCTGCCGGCGCGACCATCCCATCGCCCGCATGCGCCACGTCAAGTGGTCGCAGCTGGCGGGCTATGACCTGATCTCCGTCCACCGCTCGTCCGGCAACCGCCTGCTGCTGGACCAGGCCCTGGCCAGTGTCGGCGACCGCTCGGCCAGCCTCTACGAAACCCAGCACGTCACCACGGCGCTGGGCCTGGTCGAGGCGGGCCTGGGGGTGTCCGCCGTGCCGTCCATGGCCATGCCGCGCCGCGACCACCCGCTGCTGGTGAGCGTGCCCCTGATCGAGCCCGTGGTCACGCGCAATGTGGGTTTGCTCAAGCGCCGCGGGCGCCCGCTGTCCCCGACGGCGCAGCAGCTCTATGACCTGTTTTCCGCCGTCAAGGGGCGGCGGCGGGCCGACTCCCCGGTCGCCGCCTGATCACGCCAGTCCCACGCGGCCTGCCGGCCCCGGCTCACCCCGCCAGCAGCTTTTCCTCCGCCAGCGCCAGCGGCTCGGCCCGCCCGCTGAGCACCAGCGTGTCGCCATCCGCCAGCGACAACTCGTCAGTCACAGCCTCGCTGTGGCCATCGCTGCGGCGCACGCTCACCACCCGCACGCCCATGGCATGCAGGGCCAGCTCCCCCAGGGAGCGCTGGGCCGCGCGCGCGCCCAGGGGCAGGGTCACGGTGGCCAGGCGTTCCGAGCCGTCGTCCTCGCCGTGCGGGTCGTCTGCGCCGTGGAAATACCCCCGCAGCAGGTTGTAGCGGGCATCGCGCTGGTCCTGCACGATGCGGATCACCCGCCGCATCGGCACGCCCACCAGCGCCAGTGCGTGGCTGGCCAGCATCAGCGAGCCTTCCACCGCCTCGGGCACCACCTCGGTGGCGCCGGCCTCGCGCAGCTTGTCCAGGTCGCGGTCGTCCTGCGTGCGCACGATCACCGGCACCTGCGGCGCGTGGGAGCGCGACACATCCAGCACTTTCATGGCGCCGGCCACGTCCAGGTAGGTCACCACCACCGCACTGGCCCGCGCCAGGCCGGCGGCCATCAGCGCCTGCAGCCGGGCGGCATCGCCGAACACCACGGAGTCGCCCGCCGCCGCGGCCTGCCGCACGCGGTCGGGGTCCAGGTCCAGCGCGATGTAGGGAATGCCCTCGCGCTCCAGCATCCGCCCCAGGTTCTGGCCGCAGCGGCCATAGCCGCAGATGATCACGTGCTTGCTGGTGTTGATCGACTTGCGCGCGATGGTGGTCATCTGCAGCGACTGCTGCAGCCACTCGCTGGCCACCAGCTTCATCACGAGGGTGTTGCTCCACATGATGATGAAGGGCGTGGCCAGCATGGAGATCACCATGCTGCCCAGGATCGGGTTGAACAGCTCGGGCGCCAGCAGGCGGTGGCCCTGCGCCAGCGTCAGCAGCACGATGCCGAACTCCCCGGCCTGCGCCAGGTACAGGCCGGTGCGCAGCGACACACCCATGGACCCGCCCAGGCCGCGCGTCAGCGCCGTCACCAGCGCCAGCTTGAACAGCACGGGCAACGTCACCAGCACCAGGGTCAGCACCCAGCGTTCGGCCACCCAGTGCCAGTCCAGCATCATCCCGATGGTGATGAAGAACAGGCCCAGCAGCACGTCGTGGAAGGGCCGGATGTCGGTCTCCACCTGGTGCTTGTACTGGGTCTCGGCGATCAGCATGCCGGCGATGAACGCGCCCAGGGCCAGCGACAGCCCCGCCAGCTCGGTCACCCAGGCCAGCGCCAGGGTGATCAGCAGCAGGTTCAGCACGAACAGCTCCTGGCTCTTGCGCCGGGCCACCAGCGTCAGCCACCAGCGCATCACTTTCTGCCCGCCAGCCAGCAGGATTGCGATCAGCGCCGCCGCCTTCAGCACCGCCAGCGCCATTTCCTTGAGCAGCGCCTCCGGCGGGCTGCCCAGAGCGGGAATCAGCACCAGCAGCGGCACCACCGCCAGGTCCTGGAACAGCAGCACGCCCATCACCCGCTTGCCGTGCTCGGACTCCAGCTCCAGCCGCTCGGCCATCAGCTTGACCACGATGGCCGTGCTGCTCATGGCCAGCGCGCCGGCCAGGGCCAGGGCCGTCTGCCAGCTCACGCGCCAGGCGGGCGGCGCCACGGCGGACAGCGCCAGCAGGCCGCCGGTGGCCATCGCGATGGTCAGCACCACCTGGAACAGCCCCAGCCCGAACACATGGCTGCGCATGGCGCGCAGCTTGGGCAGGTTGAATTCCAGGCCGATCACGAACATCAGGAACACCACGCCGAACTCGCCCAGGTGGTGGGCCGTGTCCGTCTTGGGTGTCAGGCCCAGCGCATGGGGGCCGATCAGCACGCCCACGGCCAGGTAGCCCAGCATGGGCGGCAGCTTGATGCTGCGGCACACCACCACGCCCAGCACGGCGGCCAGCAGGTACAGAAGCGTGATTTCCAGGGTGCTCATGGTGCCCCCACGCTCGGCACGGTGTGTCCGTCGCTGCCCCCCGAGGGGGCGCGATCTTGCTTGGGGCGGCCCGGCGCTGCGATCATGACCCAATCCTAAGCGCTGCCGGACGAGCCCCGTCAAGGAACTGCGGGATATCTCCCCGGCCGGGGGCTTGCAATCCTCCCCTGCTACGTAAAATCCGGGGATGACCTCACCTCAGGCCCCGCAGGGGGCGTGCGACGCCGGCTTCGATGCCGCCCGGGCGCTGCGCCTGGCCCACGAAACCTTCGACATCGAGTCCGCCGCCGTGCTGGACCTCAAGCGCCGCACGGGCGATGCGTTTGCCCGGGCCGTCCAGGCCATGCTGGCCGTGCGCGGCCGCGTCGTCGTCACCGGCATGGGCAAGAGCGGCCACATCGGCCGCAAGATTGCCGCCACCCTGGCCTCCACCGGCACCCCGGCCATGTTCGTGCACCCGGCCGAGGCCAGCCACGGCGACCTGGGCATGATCAAGCCGGTGGACCTGGTGCTGGCCATCTCCAACGGTGGCGAGAGCGACGAGATCACCGCCATCCTGCCCGTCCTCAAGCGCCAGGGCGTGCCCCTGGTCGCCATGACCGGCAAGGCCGAGTCCACGCTGGCCCGCCATGCCGACATCCTCCTGGACAGCGGCGTGGCCAAGGAAGCCTGCCCGCTGAACCTCGCGCCCACCGCCAGCACCACCGCCCAGCTCGCCCTGGGCGATGCCCTGGCCGTGGCCCTGCTCGACGCCCGGGGCTTCCGCCCCGAGGATTTCGCCCGCTCCCACCCCGGCGGCGCGCTGGGCCGCAAGCTGCTCACGCACCTGGCGGACGTCATGCGCAGCGGCGAGGCCGTCCCCCGCGTCAGCCTGGACACGCCCTTCCCCGAACTCATGAAGGAAATGAGCCGCAAGGGCCTGGGCGCCTCCGCCGTGGTCGACGAGGCCGGCCGCCCCGTCGGCATCTTCACCGACGGCGACCTGCGCCGCCTCATCGAGAAGGGCCAGGACCTGCGGGGCCTGTGCGCCCGCGACGTCATGCGCCCCGCGCCGCGCACCATCCGCGACGACGTCCTCGCCGTCGAGGCGGCCGAGCTGATGGAACTGCACCGCATCACCAGCGTGCTGGTGGTCGACGGCGAGGGCCGCCTGAGTGGCGCCGTCAACAGCAACGACCTGATGCGCGCGAAGGTGATCTGATGGCCGCCCCCACCCCCCTGGTTCCCGCGCTGGACTTCCCGCCCGAACTGCTGCTGGCGGCCCAGGGCGTCCGCGTCGTCTTCTTCGACATCGACGGCGTCTTCACCGACGGCGGCCTGTACCTGTCTGGCGAGGGCGAGACCCTCAAGCGCTTCCACATCCTCGACGGTCTGGGCATCAAGCTGCTGCAGCGCGGTGGCATCACCCCGGTGGTCATCACCGGCCGCGATTCCGCGCCCCTGCGCAAGCGCCTGGACGCCCTGGGCGTGGCCCATGTGCACTACGGCACCGAGGACAAGGCGCCCGCCGCCGAGCAAACCCTGGCGCAGCTGGGCCTCACCTGGGCGCAGGCCGCCGCCATCGGCGACGACTGGCCCGACCTGCCCGTGCTGCGCCGCTGCGCCTTCGCCGCGGCGCCGGCCAACGCCCATGCGCAGGTCCGCGCGGCCGCGGCCTACGTCACGCAAGCCTCGGGCGGCCAGGGCGCCGTGCGCGAGCTGTGCGACCTGCTGCTGGTGGCCAGCGGCCGATACGCGCAGCTGCTGGAGCACTACGCATGAGGCGCGCATGAGGCGCGCCGGCCCGGCCCGCGCGTGGCGGGCAGTGCGCAACGCCTGGGACCGGGCGGTGGTCTACCTGCCCGTCGTCCTCATGGGCGTGCTGGCGCTGGCCACCTACCTGCTGGCGCGCAACACCCCGGTGTTCGGGCCGGCGGCCGCCGAGCGCGCCGTCACGCACGACCCGGACTATTTCCTGCGCCGCTTCTCCGTCAAGAACTTCGACGCCAAGGGCCGCCTGACCAGCGAGATCTTCGGCACCGAGGCGCGCCACTACCCGGACACGGACATCCTCGAGATCGACGAGCCGCGCATCCGCGCCTTCAACGAGCGCGGCGAGCTCACCACCGCCACGGCCCGCCGCGGCCTGTCCAATGCCGACGGGTCCGAGGTCCAGCTCCTGGGGGACGCCGTCGTCACCCGCGAGGCCGTCACCGGCGCCGACGGCCGCGAGCGCCCTCGCCTGCAGATCCGCGGCGATTTCCTGCATGCCTTCATGCGCACCGAGCAGCTCAAGTCCCACCAGCCCGTCGTCATCGAGCGCGGCACCGACCGCTTCAGCGCCGACAGCCTGGACTTCAACAACCTCGACCTGCTGCTCCAGATGAGCGGCCGCGTGCGCGGCACCATCGCCCCGGGGGCCGTGCCGCCCGCGCCGGCGGCACGCGCGCCGCGCAAGCGCTGAGCCCGGTGGCCTCCCTGGACCCTCACCCCCCAGCCCCGCTGGCCTTCATCACCGGCGCCTCCAGCGGCATCGGGCAGGCCCTGGCCGAGGCCTATGCGCGCCAGGGCTGGCGCCTGGCCCTGGTGGCGCGCCGGGGCGGCGAGATGCAGGCCTGGGCCCAGGCCCTCGGCCTGGGGCCCGAGCGCTGCGCCCTCTACCCCGCCGACGTGGCCGACATCGACGCCATCACGGCGGCGGGCCGCGCCTGCATCGCGGCCCAGGGCGTGCCGGACGTGGTCATCGCCAACGCCGGCATCAGCGCCGGCGTGGACTCCGCGTACCGGGAGGACCTGGACGTCATCGCCCGCATCTATGCCCTCAACAACGTGGGCATGGCCGCCACCTTCCAGCCCTTCATCGCGCCGATGCGCGCGCGCGGCAGCGGCCGCCTGGTGGGCATCGCCAGCGTGGCCGGCATCCGCGGCCTGCCCGGCCACGGTGGCTACTGCGCCAGCAAGGCCGCCGTCATCAGCTATTGCGAGTCCTTGCGTGGCGAGCTGCGTGGCACGGGCGTGCGGGTCGTCACCCTCGCCCCGGGCTATGTCGATACCCCGCTCACGCGAGAGAACCGCTACCCCATGCCCTTCCTGCTGACGCCGGCGCAGTTCGCGCACCGGGCCCTCCCGGTGATCGCTGCGGGTGCGAGCTATCGCGTCATTCCCTGGCAGATGGGCGTCGTCGCCAAGCTGTTGCGCCTGCTGCCCGATGCCTGGTTCGACCGGGCGCTGCAGGGGCGTGCCCGCAAGCACCGGCACACGGGCTTCTGAGGCCGGACGCGCCGCCCGCCGCACCCGCTCCAAATACCCAGAAGGCATTCATCAGGAAGTTGGCGCCAAAGGCTACGGCCACGCCACCGGCCTTGGCCAGCGTCGGGTGCAGCGCCAGCGCCAGCAGGGTGGTCGTCGCGGTGTTGATTGCCAGGCCCACGCAGGCCAGGCCGAAGAACCGCCCGGCCTGCCGCAGGTCGCGCCAGTCCCGCCGGAACACCCAGTGCGAGGTCAGCAGGTAGTTGACGACCACCGCCATGCCAAAGCTCAAGGTGGCCGGCAGGAGCACGCCGTCAACGGGCGGCGCCGCGCGCGTGAGCCAGTGGAAACCGCCGATGTCCACCACGGCGGCCAGCCCGCCCGTCACGGCATAGCCCAGGGCCTCGCGCTTCATCGGCCTCGACGCCTCGATGCGGCCTGCATGCGCCTCAGCCAGCGGCCCGCCCCAGCAGGGGCGCGAACACGGGGTCGTCGAAGCGCCGGAACGTGGGCACGCCGGCCAGCGCGCGGCGCGAGCGCACCAGCGCGGGCATGCCGGCCCGCTGCGCCGCTGCGGCATCGCGGTCGAAGCGGTCGCCGATCATCAGCGCACGGTGCGCCGGCACGCCTGTCGCGTCCAGGATCGCCCGCAGCCCGCACGGGTCGGGCTTGAGCCGGGCCACCTGCGGGTCGTGCGCGCACACCACCGGGTCGGCCCGCAGTCCCAGGGCCGCCAGCTTGTCATGGGCGGGGTAGTCCGACAGCACGGCCACCCGCTTGCCCGCCGCCCGCAGCGCCTCGAACAGCCGGTCCACCCGCGCGTGGCGGCACGCCGGCAGCAGGGGCAGCGGCCGGCGCTCCATCCACTCGTGCACCAGGGCGCGCACCTGGGCGGGCCCGCAGCCGGCGCGCTGCGCGGTGCGGGCGTACTGCGCCTCCAGGAAGCCGGCACCGCCTTCCTCAGCCAGTTCCTCGCGTACCTGGCGGAACACCCGCAGGATCCACAGCGTGCGCAGGCTGCGCGCGCGCAGGGCGTCCAGCGCCAGCCGCCGCGCCATCGCGCCGCGCAGCTGGCGCGCGTCGTACAGCGTGCCGTCCACGTCGAACACCACCAGGTCGATGGCGTTCCAGTCCAGCGCGTGGCCGTTCCCGCTCAAGGCCGGCGCTCCAGCTTCAGGTAGTGCGGCTCGGTCAGCGCCTTCAGCCGCGGCAGGTTCACGAAGCTCAGCGTCACCACCGCCACCAGGGTCAGCCCGCTGATCGCCATCAGCCGCTTCTCGCGGAACAGCTTCTCCGGCTTCTGCGCCACGGACCCGCTGCGCAGCGACAGCGACAGGTAGTGCGCGAACATCGCGATCACGAAGGGGCAGGCTACCAGGTACTCGATGCGGTACTTCACCATGAAGAACCCGATCAGCAGCGTCGACAGCAACGCGTACACGAAGCAGGAGATCGTCAGCCGCTCTTCGGTGTAATGGCGGAACGAGCGCCGGTAGCGGTGCAGCACCGCCACGCCCGGCCCGGCCGCGATCTCACGGTACTCCGACAGCCGCTTGGCCCCCATCAGGAACGCGCCGCCCATCCAGTACGCCAGCAGCAGCGAGCCGGGCGCCACGGAGGCCTGCTCGATCATGGACCACCCGAGCATCAGCCGGATCGGGTTGTTGAACGACTCGGACAGCACATCCAGGTAGGGCTTGTCCTTGGTGCGCAGCGGCCTGACGTTGTAGACCACGCCCGACAGCCAGAACAGCAGGCTCGTCATGAGGAACACCGGTCCCACCTGCGCGGCCAGCCACAGCCCCAGCACGGCGGCAGCGGCGTAGCTGCCCCACACCGGCCCGGGCGACAGGGCCGTGGTCACGGCGGGCCGGGCGGACTTGTCGGGGTGGAAGGCGTCGAACTCTCGGTCCAGCCACTCGTTGAGGATGTAGTTGGCCGAGGCCACCAGCACCGCGCTGGCGAACCCCAGCGCGATGGACCGCCACGCCCCGTCCAGCGGGGGGTGGCGCAGCACCCAGGCCAGCACCAGCCCGGGCAGGATGAACACGTGCTTGGTCATGTGGTCCAGCCGGGCCATGCGCAGGTAGTCGGTCCAGCGCGCGCGCGGCATGCCGCGGACCGGGGACGAAAAGGCGTCGGGCATCATCAGGCAGCTCCTTGCAGGGTCACGGGCGTGCGGGGAATGGGCGGCGGATGGGCCGTGGCACGGCGCCGCCGCCAGGCCAGGGCCAGCGCCGACAGCGCGAGCATCGGCGGCAGCCAGGCCAGCCGCGCCTGGAAGCGGTCCATGGGCGAGGCCAGCGCCGCGCAGACCATCGCGTTGGCCACCAGGCCGGCGATGGCCAGCACCGCCACCTGCTCCATCCGGTGCGGCACGCACGCGGGCGCGCCCAGGCGCCGCCGCCGCGCCCAGTACAGGGCCAGGCCCAGCGTGGCCAGGGTGCCGGCATAGGTCAGCGCGGTGAAGGCGTCATTGAAGGCGGTGGTGCCGTTGGCGCGCGAGGCCTTCATCTGCGCGAACAGCGGGTCGGGGATGCGGCCTGCGTACATCGCCAGCTCGCGGGGCCCGTAGCCCCACACGTCGACACGGAACTCCACCAGCTGCCGCAGCAGGTCCGAGGCAACGCCGCGCCCCACACCCGCGGGGTCGTGGCGCAACACGTCCAGGGCCAGCGACAGCTGTTCCTGCGACAGGCGCCGCTTGGTGGCGGCATCGGCCAGCGCGAACGCGCCCCGGTGGGGGTCGGTCGAGAACAGGAAGTCGGTCCAGGCCGTCGGGTAGTTCGGCGTGAAGGCGCAGGCCGCATAGGGCGTCCCTCCGGCGGCGGCCGTGCCGGGGCCGGCGCTGGCGGACGCGCGTTCCGGTGCGCCTGGCGGCGGGCAGCGCGCGCGCAGGTAGGCGGTGCCCGGCCCCATGTCGACCAGCCGTGCCGTGAGGTGCGGCAGCCGCAGGGGCGGCGCACCGACGGCGCGGGTGACGGCCAGGGCAAAGCCCCATTCGGCCGCGAGCGCGGCCACGATGCACGCGGCCACCACGCCCAGGGCCCTCAGCGACAGCCCCTGCCAGCCCGACAAGCCCAGGCGCAGCACCAGCGCCAGCAGCAGCAGGGGCAGGGCCAGCGCCACGTGGCTGGCATGGCTGGCCAGCGCGAACAGCAGCAGGCCGGCCAGCAGCCCGCGGTCTGCGCGGGACAGGCGGCGCCAGTGCACGGCCAGGATCGCCACCGCGAGCACGGCCAGGCCCGCGAACACGTCGGGCATCAGCAGGCCGGTGTACACGGCCAGCGGGGTCGTGGCCGCGAGCGCCGCCACCAGGCCCAGGTAGGCGGGGGTCCCCAGGCCCCACAGCCGCACCAGCAGCAGGTGCAGCACCCAGGCCACGCACAGGGCCTGGGCGGCCACGGCCCACCACAGGCTGCCGGCGAGGTGGCTGGCGTAGAGCAGGGCGCCGTAGTAGACGGAGCGGCCGGCCAGCACCACCTTGTCGGACACCGAGGTCAGGCCCCGGGCGGGTGCGGCCGCCCCGCCCGGCGGGCTCGCGGAGGCCGTGCCGGGCACCGGTGCCGCGGTTTGTCCGGTCTCGGGTGGGGTGGGTGGCGCGGGGTCGCCGGCCGGGTGTGTGGCGGGTGCAACCCAGGGCAGGATCCGTCCGGGGCCTGCCAGCCGCGCGGCGCCCATCTCCGCGCCGCGCAGGTAGGTGGGGGTGTCCGGGTAGAACAGGGGCTGGCCGTTCCACCAGGCCGGCAGGCCCAGCACGGTCGCGGCCAGGGCCAGCGCCAGCAGGCGCCAGGGAGATGCGGGGGGAGGCATGGCCGTTTCCGGATTCGATTGTTTCGGTCAGAAGCAATCTAGGCCGGCCCAGGCTCGGCCGTGTCGGAAAGCCGTGACGGCGTCCGTAGGAGAAGCAAGCAAGCGCCAAAAAGGACCGCGCCGTCCGCGCGGCCGCTCCAAAAGGAAACGGGGCCGAAGCCCCGTTGTCATTGGATGCGCGGAAAACGCCGCAAGGGCGTGGCGCGATCAGTAGCCGCCGCGGCCGCCACCACCACCGCCGCCGCGCGGGCCGGAGCCATAGGGGCTGCGGAATCCGCCGTCACCACGGCCACCGCCACCGCCGTAGCCGCCGCGGTCACCCCGGTCACCACCGCGATCGCCACGGCCACCGCCGCCGCCACCGCCGTAACCACCACCGCCGCCGCCGTAGCCGCCGCCACCACCACCGTAGCCGCCACCGCCGCCACCGCCATAGCCCCCGGTGCGCGGACGCGCTTCCATCGGGCGGGCTTCGTTGACGACCACGCTGCGGCCGCCCAGGGGCTGGCCGTTCATGCCGCTGATGGCGGCCTGCGCCTCGGCGTCACTGCCCATTTCCACGAAGCCGAAGCCCTTGGATCGGCCGGTCTCGCGCTCCATCATGACCTTGGCGCTGGTGACGGCGCCGAATTGGCCGAACGCCTGCTCGAGGTCGCTGTCGCGCACCGAATAGGGCAGGTTGCCCACGTAGAGTTTGTTGCCCATGAAAACGGGACTCCTATTGAAACATTGACCTGAGCGATGGAGTCCCGAAGCGCTTCCAAAACTGTCTGCAACGCGAAAGTGACCTGTTCACCGCAATCCATGCGCAAGCCAAGCGAGGAGGCTCGACTCACGCAAAACCATTATGAATCACAGATCCATGGGTCGCGCAAGCCTGGTTTACCTGAGCAGGCATGAAAAAAAGGGCCGGTGTGGCCCTTTTGCTGAAAACTGGCGGCAAGTTGTGTTGGCAACCTGCCCGCTAGCGGATCAGTAGCCGCCGCGACCGCCACGGTCACCGCCGTAGCCGCCGCCACCGCCGTAACCACCACGGCCACCGCCGCCGCCGCCGTAGCCACCGCGGTCACCGCCGCCGAAGCCGCCGGAGCGGGGAGCGCGGGGCTCCATCGGGCGGGCTTCGTTGACCACCAGGCCACGGCCGCCGATCTGCTGGCCGTTCAGGGCCTCGATGGCAGCCTGGGCTTCTGCGTCGCTGCCCATTTCCACGAAACCGAAGCCCTTGGAACGGCCGGTGTCGCGCTCCATCATGACCTTGGCGCTGGCGATCTGGCCGTAGGGGCTGAAGGCTTGCTCGAGGTCGCCGTCGCGGAAGGAATAGGGCAGGTTGCCCACGTAAAGCTTGTTGCCCATCTCGGGCTCCTTGTCAAAAAACGCACATACGCGATGGAGCCACAAGCGCAATCACAAACTTCGTTGACAACTGCATTCAGGACGCGATCCAGACCGATCATCGCGGGTTCATGCCCCAGCAAGGGGCAGGTAGATTATGAGGCAAGCCGGCCAGAGGCTGACTGACGGGTTGTCCCCCAGGTTGCCGTTCCTATACTTGCGTACTTTGGTTTTCAAAGGGAGGGCGCATGGAAGGAACTCAACGGACTCCGCCAGCAGGCGTGGGATCTGGGTCGGACCGTGGTGGCGGTGTCGATTCCGCGAGGGAGGGCATGGCCGCCCACTCGACGACAACCTCCTTTTCCACGATGACCTCGTCGTCGAGCCCGGCACCTCGCCCGGGGGCTCATGAGATCGCCCACCGGTTGAACGAGGAGACGTACAACGAGGGGACACACATCGTATCGCTGGTACGGTCCCTGGGCCGGGAGTCCTATCGGCAGCCCACACCGCAGGACCCCATACCCGGGAGCCCGGCAGCTGGTGGGGACTTCAAGTCGTTCACACGCTCCAGCGTGCGCAAGGAGCCGCGCAGTGCCTTCCGGCAGCCTCTGTCCAAGACGCCCGGCGGCATGACGAGCCTGGAGGCCAAGCGAACGCCCGCAGCGGCGCATCCGCTGGAGTCCAAGGGCAACACGCCTGCGCAATTGATGTCTCCCCCGCACGTGGTGGTGGAGATCGCGGACACCGCGCTGGTCCGCCGGACTCCCCTGGTCTTCGAAGATCTGGTCAGGACCGAGATGCGGAATGTGAGGGGCCTGGGAAGCACGGTGGTGATCGACACGCTGCCGCACACCGCGCCCCAGCCTGGCGGCATGAGCCGCAACCTGCTCTCTCAGTTCCAGACCCAGACGCCCGCCAAGGGGGGGGGCCTGGCCGCTCCTGCGGTCGTGCGCGAAGAGGAGGACGAACTGCGTGACGGGGCGCAGCAGCCCGCTGCGAACCCCGGGCCCATGCCTCCCAACCTGCAGGCCGGGGTGGAGCCGCTCCCGCCGGCGGCAGAGCCCCAGGAGGGCCAGGCCTTGGCAGGCGCGCTCAACCTGCACAATGACCCCGTCCTGGAGGCCCGCCTGGACGGCTGCCGCCGACTCGCCGCCACCCGCGTACAGCAGCGCCAGCAGGACCCGGGCTACCTGGACAGGCTCTGGCGCGCCTACATCGCCCACATTCCCGCGCACGAGCACCTGCACCACGAGCGCACGCTGGAAACGGTGGCCAGCCTGGTGGACTACAACATCGCGCCCGAGCAGATCCCCCAGTCCAGTTTCTGGGGCCATGTGCGCGACTTCTTCAGCCAGATGGCGGGGTCGCAGACGGGTTACCTGTCGTCGTGGTACCCCGCCGGCGCCGTCGGCATCGCATTGGCCGAGGCCCACAAGGACGAACTCGCCAAGATCTTCTTCCCAGCCCTGATGGCCGCCGGTGGATTGCTCATGGGGACCCGCATGCTGCGAAAGGGCGACCTGTACCCGACCTGGACCCGGCCTTACTCGTTCGACCACACGAACAACGCTCCCAGGGGCCTCCTGGACGGCTGGAACTTCGCGCGCGCGGTCGCGGCCTACTGGGGATTCGCGCCGACCCTGGCCCTCATCACCCACTACGTCCAGCCGGACAATGGCATCGCCGACCCGACCGCGCGCAAGACGGCCCTGGGTATCGCCCTGACCAAGGCGCGCATGAAGTACAACTTCATCTCCAGCGCGATGGTGGGCCTGCACCGCTATTTCATACTCCCGCGCGAGCTCACCTTCCTCAATGCCCTGGACGCGCCGGGCACGCCGGAGGAACGCAGGGGAGAGAACCGGCGCGCCATGATCGGCGCCATCCAGGAGCTGTCGGCGCCGCGGGACAGCCGGTTCCCCGGGCTCGTGGCGGCGGGCAGGACGCTCGTCGCTCCCGCCGGCTACGTCAAGCACGTGTTCATCGGCGCGGGCCGGATGCTCCTGCTCGACGAAGCGTGGGGCGCGGCCAGGGCCTGCTACGACGGCAAGCCCGTGAACTTCCGCTACAGCGCCGACAGCGCCACGCGGGACCTGTCCCGCCTGTCCCTGCTGTTCACGGCCGCGATCTTGCTCAACCTCCTGCGCGCCTGGGGCGGGCATCCGGGAGAGGACACTCCCAAATGGAACTACGTGCTCGACATCGCTGCCCTGCCCCTTTTCTGGGGCCTGGGGACGGCGCTGGCCGACCGGCTCAACCTGGACAACGCATCGATCAGGGAGGACAACCAGCACAACGCCTCGGGGCGCCTCGCGCGCCTGGCCGAGGGCGTGCCCCACGACCCGATCCCGCCGGCCCCGCCGATCCCGCCGATCCCGCCGGCCCAGGTCGCGCCGATCCCGCCGGCCCAGGTCGCGCCCCCCGACAGCGCCTCGGAGCTGGAGCCGCAGGTGGTCAACATCGTCCTCAGCCCGCACCGGCCGCGCCGGCCCGGGGGCCCGCAAACCGAGACCAAGCAGGGGGGCTCGCATGGATGACGCCGCGCGCATGCCATTGCCGCAGCCGTCCGCCACGGAGGAAGGCGCCGACCCGGCGGCCCGCCTCGATCAGCTGATGGCGGACGCCTCCAACTTCTCGCAGGCCGCCCGCGAGCGCTTCACCGAGATCCTGCCGCGCGTGATCGCCCGCTTCCTGGGCGACGGGCCCGCGGTGGAGGAGGCCCTTCGCGAAGGGGGCTTCGAGGTCAACGAGGTCACCGTCGTCGTCCGCCTGAACCCGCAGACCGATTCCATCGAGTTCTTCGCCGATGTCGGGCTGCCCGAGCCGCACGCCCTCGAGTCCGCCTGCCGCGCCGCGCTGGAGATCAACCTGTGCCGCACCTACCCGGGCCTGGTCCTGGGCCTGCACCCGCAGTCGGGCCGCCTGGTGGCCACCACCTCCATGCACTGCCTGCTGGTGAACGACGACGACGCCTGCGTCAACACCGTGGAGATGCTCACGCTGCAGGTGCACCGCATGCGGGACAGCCGGCAACTGGGCGTGGCGTAGCGGCCGGCGCCCGGTGGCCCCCGGGGGGGCGCAAGCTATACTTCTCATCAGCGCCGATTTGCTTCCGCTTGCGGGCGCTTCAACAAGTACCGCTAAAGACGACCGATGACCTTGCTCGCCCGGGCGCAATCCATGCATTTCGAACAGCCGTTGCCGCTGCAAAGCGGCGCGTCGGTTCGCGCCTACGACCTCGCCTACGAAACCTACGGCACCCTCAACGCCGACCGCAGCAACGCCATCCTGGTGTGCCATGCGCTCAACGCCTCGCACCATGTGGCCGGCACCTACGAGGGGCAGGACAAGTCCGAGGGCTGGTGGGACAACCTGATCGGTCCCGGCAAGCCGGTGGACACCGACCGCTTCTTCGTCATCGGCGTCAACAACCTGGGTTCGTGCTTCGGTTCCACCGGGCCCATGCACACCAACCCCGACACCGGCCGCGTCTACGGCGCCGACTTCCCGGTGGTGACGGTGGAGGACTGGGTCAACGCCCAGGCTCGCCTGCTCGACGCGCTGGGCATCGACCAGCTCGCCGCCGTCCTGGGCGGCAGCCTGGGGGGCATGCAGGCGCTGTCCTGGACGCTGCAGTACCCGGGCCGCGTGCGCCATGCGGCGGTCGTCGCCAGCGCGCCCAACCTCAACGCCGAGAACATCGCCTTCAACGAGGTGGCGCGCCGCGCCATCGTCACCGACCCGGATTTCCACGGCGGCCATTTCTACCAGCATGGCGTGGTGCCCAAGCGGGGCCTGCGCATCGCCCGCATGATCGGCCACATCACCTACCTGTCGGACGACGTGATGAACGAGAAGTTCGGCCGCGAGCTGCGCGGGGCCGTCACCGCCGCGGGCTCCACCGCCGCGCGCGAGGGCTACCAGTACACCACGCAGGACATCGAGTTCCAGATCGAGAGCTACCTGCGCTACCAGGGCGACAAGTTCAGCGAGTACTTCGACGCCAACACCTACCTGCTGATCACCCGCGCGCTCGATTACTTCGACCCGGCGCGCGCGCATGGCGGCTCGCTGGCCAAGGCGCTGGCCCAGGCCACGGCCAAGTTCCTGCTTGTCAGCTTCACCACCGACTGGCGCTTTTCCCCCGCGCGCAGCCGCGAGATCGTCAAGGCCCTCCTGGACAACGGCCGCCGCGTGAGCTACGCCGAGATCGACGCGCCGCACGGGCACGACGCCTTCCTGCTGGACGACCCCCGTTACCACGCGGTGGTGCGCGCCTGGTTCGATCGCATCGCCGCGGAGTTGGCGGCGCCCGTGGAGGCCGCCGCATGAGTGATCGCCGCCTGATGGAATCGATCGCCCGCCTCGTGCCCGAGGGCTCGCGGGTACTGGACCTGGGCTGTGGCGATGGCGCCATGCTCGATTACCTGCAGCGCGAACGCCGCTGCACCGGCTACGGCGTGGAGCTGTCCGATGCCAACGTGCTGGCCTGCGCCAAGCGCGGCGTGGACGTCATCCAGCTGAACCTCGACGAGGGCCTGGCGATGTTCGACGACGACAGCTTCGATGTCGTCCTGCAGATCGACACGCTCCAGCACCTGCGCAACACCGAGACCATGCTCGTCGAGACGGCCCGCGTGGGTCGCCAGGGCATCGTGGCCTTCCCCAACTTCGCGCACTGGCCCAACCGCCTGGCCGTGCTGCGCGGGCGCATGCCCGTGACCAAGCGGCTGCCGTACCAGTGGTACGACACGCCCAACATCCGCGTGGGCACCTTCAAGGACTTCGAGGTGCTGGCCACCAAGAACCGCCTGTCCATCCTCGATGCCTTCGGCGTGCAGGAGGGCCGCGAGGTGCGCTTCCTGCCCAACGCCCGCGCGGCCACCGCCGTCTTCCGCTTCGAGCGGGGCTGAGTCCGGGCGCATGGCCGCGTCCCCTGTCCCCGCTGCGTGCGCGCCTGAAGTCCAGGCCCCCGCGGCGGTCCCCTTCGGCGAGGCCCTGCGCTTCTGGCTCAAGCTGGGCTTCATCAGCTTCGGCGGCCCGGCAGGACAGATCGCCATCATGCACCGCGAACTGGTCGAGCGCCGGCGCTGGATCTCAGAGCGCCGCTTCCTGCACGCGCTGAACTACTGCATGCTGCTGCCCGGCCCCGAGGCGCAGCAGCTGGCCACCTACCTGGGCTGGCTGATGCACCGCACCTGGGGCGGCGTCGTCGCCGGGGCGCTGTTCGTGCTGCCCTCGCTGTTCCTGCTCATTGCGCTGAGCGGCATCTATGTGGCCTTCGGCCAGGTGCCGGCTGTCGCCGGCTTCTTCTACGGCATCAAGCCCGCGGTCGCCGCCATCGTGCTGCAGGCCGTCTGGCGCATCGGCACCCGCACGCTGCGCCATCCGCGCCAGGTCCCCTTGTTGTGGGCGATAGCGCTGGGCAGCTTCGTGGCCATCGCCTTCCTGGAGGTGCCCTTTCCCGCGGTGGTCGGCGTGGCCGCCCTCGCGGGCTGGGGGGGCGCGCGCTGGGTGCCGGGCCAGTTCGCCACCGGCGGCGGTCACGCCGCCGCCGCGAAGGACTGGGGCCCCGCCCTGATCGACGACCACACGCCCCCGCCCGCGCACGCGCGGTTCTCCCGCGTGCGGCTGCTGCAGGTCCTCGCGGCGGGCGCCGTGCTGTGGCTCGTACCCATGGCCCTGCTGGTGGCGACGCAGGGCTGGCAGGGCACGCTCACCCAGATGGGGTGGTTCTTCACCAAGGCCGCCCTGCTCACCTTCGGCGGTGCCTATGCCGTGCTGCCCTACGTGTACCAGGGCGCGGTGGAGCATTTCCAGTGGCTCACCGGCACCCAGATGATCGATGGCCTCGCGCTGGGCGAGACCACCCCCGGCCCGCTGATCATGGTGGTGGCCTTCGTCGGCTTCGTCGGCGGCTGGACGAAGCAGGTGCTGGGGCCCGACCTGCTGTTCGCGGGCGCGGCGCTGGCTGCCGTCGTCGTCACCTGGTTCACCTTCCTGCCTTCGTTCCTCTTCATCCTCGCCGGCGGCCCGCTGGTGGAGTCGACCCACGGCCGGCTGCATTTCACGGCGCCGCTGGCGGCCATCACGGCGGCCGTGGTCGGCGTCATTGCCAGCCTGGGCCTGTTCTTCCTGGGCCACGTGGCCTGGACGCCCGCGGGCTTCGACCCCGTCGCCAGCGGCTTGGTCGCCCTGGCGTTGGCCGCGCTGCTCAAGTCGCGGCTGGGGGTGATTCCCGTCATCCTGGCCTGCGGCTTCGCGGGGCTGGCCTTGCGGCTGTCCGGCCTCGCCTGAAGCGATCCCGCCCCGCCTGGGGCTATGCTCCGGTCCCATGCCCCGTTTCGCCGCCAACCTCTCCCTGCTGTACCCCGAGCACGACTTCCTGGCCCGCTTCGAGGCCGCGGCCCGTGACGGCTTCGAGGGCGTGGAGTTCCTCTTTCCCTACGCCTGGCCGGCGGCCGAGATCGCGGCCCGCCTGCGGGGCAACGGCCTGCAGCAGGTCCTGTTCAACGCCCCGCCTGGCGACTGGGACGGCGGCGAGCGGGGCCTGGCCTGCCTGCCCGGGCGCGAGCCCGAGTTCCGCGAGGGGCTGCAGCGGGCCCTGCGCTACGCGCAGGACCTGGGCTGCAAGCGCCTGCACGTGATGGCGGGCCTCGTGCCCGCCGGCCTCACCCGCGATGCCGTGCGCCCCACCTACGTCGCCAACCTGCGCTGGGCAGCGGCCCTGGCCGCCCAGGAGGGCGTGCGCCTGATGATCGAACCGATCAACGGGCGTGACATGCCTGGCTACTTCCTCAACCGGCAGGACCATGCGCACGAGCTCCTGGCCGAGATCGGCGCCCCCAACGTGCAGGTGCAGATGGACCTCTACCACTGCCAGATCGTCGAGGGCGACCTGGCCACCAAGATCCGCCAGTACCTGCCCACCGGCCGCGTGGGTCACCTGCAGATCGCCGGCGTGCCCGAGCGCCACGAGCCGGACACCGGGGAGCTGAACTACCCCTACCTGCTGGCCCTGGTCGACGAGGTCGCCGCTGGCTGTGGCTGGCAGGGCTGGGTCGGCTGCGAGTACCGGCCCCGGCGCGGGGCTGCGCCCGGCGGCACCTCCGCCGGCCTGGCCTGGCGCGACGCCTGCCGCTGACGCGCCGTCCCGGCCCGGCCCAGACCTGCGCAGTCCGGCCGATGCAATACGAAAGTGTTGCTTTTCGTGGCGGCTTGCTTATACTGAAAAGCTCATCCGCTACTACACAGGTGCGCCATGGTCGGACCGCTGGGTGCCGGGGGCCGGGGATTCGTCCCGCCCGCGGCGCCGCCTGCCCCGCTCGCTGACACAGGGTCGGCGAACGCGGCGTCGCCTCCCGGGGGCCCGTTGGCTGCGCCGGGTGCCCGGGTTCCGGCCCGGGACCTCGTGCCCGCGCCAGGCACGGGCCCCGCGCGCTCGCCCGAGGTCCTGGCCGTGCCAGGCACGCGCCTGCCAGGCCGCCCCGCCACCGCCGACGAGGTTGCCCGGGTGGCGCCCCCCTTGACGCCCACCGCGCGCCGGCAATGAGCCGGAGGAAGACGCCATGAGCCACGCGCAATCCCATTCCTCACCCCAGCCCTTTTCCCAGGGCGTTACCCAGGGCGTTACCCAGGGCGTTTCCCAGGCCGTACCGGTCGATCCCCTGCTCGCCGGCCTGGCCGCGCCCGACGACGACCCGGCCCAGGGGTCGGCCGACCGCTTCAACGCCTTGCTGCCCCGTGTCGTCGCCCAGGTCGTGGGCGAAGGCGAGGCCGCCCAGGAGGCGCTGGAAACCGGCGGCTTCGTCCTGAACGAATCCACCGTGGTCATGCGGCTGAACCCCGACAACGACTACCTCGAGTTCTTCTGCGACATCGGCCTGCCCGACCCGCACCACCTCGAGCCCAACTTCCGCACCGCGCTGGAGTTGAACCTGTGCCGCACCTACCCGGGCGTCACCTTTGGCGTGCACCCCGAGTCCGGCCGGCTGGTGGCCACCACCGCCACGCACATGCTGCTGGTGGCCGACGACGAGGTCTGTCTCCAGGCGCTGGACCTGCTCACCGGGCTGGTGGGGCAGTTGCGTGCCAACCGCACCTTCATGCTCCTCGAGGAGCGTTGACGCCGCCCGGGCCGGGGGCCTTGGCGCGCCCCAGCCTCAGGGCTTACAGTGACGCCATGAACGCTCCCCTGCACCGCGAACTTCCTTCCGGCTCGCTGGACGCGGCCCTGGCCCTGGACCAGGTCACCCGCCAGTGGGATTCGGACATCCTGCGCCAGCTCACCGAGTACGTCGCCATCCCGGCCAAGTCCCCCGGCTTCGACAAGGACTGGGCCGCCCACGGCCACATCGACACCGTGCTGCGCAACGCCGCCGCCTGGGTCGAGGCGCAAAAGGTCGAGGGCCTGACGCTGGAGATCGTGCGCCTGGAAGGCCGCACGCCCGTCCTGTTCTTCGAGGTGGCGGCCACCCGTCCCCTGGCCGAGTCCGCCCAGACCGTGCTGATGTACGGCCACCTGGACAAGCAGCCCGAGTTCAATGGCTGGCGCAACGACCTGGGCCCCTGGACGCCCAAGTACGAGGACGGCAAGCTCTATGGCCGCGGCGCCGCCGACGACGGCTACGCCGTCTACGCCAGCATCGCCGCGGTGCAGGCGCTCAAGGCCCAGAAGGTGCTGCACCCGCGCATCGTCGGCCTGATCGAGACCTGCGAGGAATCCGGCTCCTATGACCTGCTGCCCTACGTGGACGCCCTGCGTCCGCGCCTGGGTGACGTGGGCCTGGTGATCTGCCTGGACTCGGGCGCCGGCAACTACGACCAGCTGTGGCTCACCACCTCGCTGCGCGGCATGGCCAGCGGCACGCTCAAGGTGGAGATCCTCACCGAGGGCGTGCACTCGGGCGATGCCTCGGGCCTGGTGCCGTCGAGCTTTCGCATCATGCGCCAGGTGCTCGACCGCCTGGAGGACAGCCGGACCGGGCGCCTGCTGCCCGCCAGCTTCCACTGCGAGATCCCGGCCGAACGCGTCGCGCAGGCGCAGGCCACAGCCGCCATCCTGGGCGACGAGGTCTACAAGCGCTTCCCCTGGGCGCACTACGACTGCGGCGGCTCCACCACCTTCGCCCTGCCCACCACCACCGACCCGGTCCAGGCCCTGCTCAATCGCACCTGGACGCCCACCCTGTCCGTCACCGGCGCGGAGGGCTTTCCCGCGCTGCAGGACGCCGGCAACGTGCTGCGTCCCTACACCGCCTTCAAGCTGTCGCTGCGCCTGCCGCCCCTGGTGGACGCCGCGCAGGCCGTGCAGGAGCTCAAGGCCCTGCTGGAAGACAACGCGCCCTACCAGGCCAAGGTCACCTTCGAGGGCGGCGGTGGCGCCACCGGCTGGAACGCGCCGTCCATGACCGATTGGTTCCAGGGCGCGCTGGACGACGCCTCGCGCGCGCACTTCGGTGCGCCCTGCGGCTACATCGGCCAGGGCGGCACCATCCCGCTGATGAACATGCTCAGCGCCGGTTTCCCCACCGCGCAGATGATGGTCTGCGGCGTGCTGGGCCCGCGCAGCAACGCGCACGGCCCCAACGAGTTCCTGCACGTGCCCTATGCCAAGCGCCTGACCGCCGCCGTGGCCCACGTCATCGCCCGCATGCCCTGACGCCGGGGCCGCCCACGCATGTACGCCCCCCGCCAAGCCGACTCCGTCCTGTCCACCTTCACCGCGGGTGATGGCGGCAACCTCGCCCTGCAGTACTGGCCGGTGCCCGAGGGCGCGGTCCGGCGTGGCATCGTGGTGCTGGTGCACGGCCTGGGCGAGCACGCCGGCCGCTACGACCGCCTGGCCCAGCGCCTGGTGGACTGGGGCTACTCGGTCATCGGCTACGACCAGGTGGGCCATGGCGATTCCGAAGGCGTGCGTGGCTGCCTGCCGGCCACGCTGCGGCTGGTCGACGACCTCGACGACGTGGTCGGCAGCGTGCGCAACCGGCTCAAGCCGGGCGAGCGCCTCATCGTCCTGGGCCACAGCATGGGCGGCGTGGTCGCGGCCTGCTGGGTGCTGCTGCGGCCCTCGCGCATCGACGGCCTGGTGCTGTCCTCACCCGCCCTGCGCACCGACCTGGGCCCGCTCAAGCGCCTGATGCTGGCCGTCCTGCCGCACGTGGCGCCCAACCTGCGCCTGGGCAACAGCGTGCGCCCCGAGGGCCTGTCGCACGACCCGGAGGTGGTGCAGGCCTACAAGGCCGACCCGCTGGTGCATGACCGCGTCTCGGCGCGGCTGGCGCGCTTCATCGTCGAGGGGGGCGCGCGCGTGCTCGCCCGGGCGCGTCACTGGACGGTGCCCACCCTGCTGCTGTATTCCGCCCGCGACACGGTCGTCAACCCGAAGGGCAGCCAGGCCTTCGCGGCCCAGGCCCCGGCCGGCCTGGTCGAAGCCCACGCCTTCGACGACCTGTTCCACGAGATCTTCAACGAGCTCGAGGCCGAGCCCGCGTATGCAGCGCTGAAGGACTGGCTCGAGCGCCGGGCCTGAATCGCCCTCAAGCCGCCGCCTGCGCCGCCTTCTCGCGCCGCTGGACCTGCGCCAGCCAGGCCAGCGCCAGGCCGCAGGCGGCCACCGGCAGCAGCGAGCCCCAGTTCAGGAGCGTCCAGCCCTGCGTCGTCACCAGCACGCCCGAGGCCAACGAGGTCACGGCCAGCGTGATGAAGACGAAGAAGTTCAGCGCGCCCTGGGCCCGGTCCTTCTCCTCGGGGCCGTAGGCCGACAGCGACAGCGTGGTGCTGCCGGTGAACAGGAAATTCCAGCCCACCCCGAGCAGGAACAGCGCCACCAGGAAGTGGTGCAGCTGCACCCCCGACAGCGCCACGGCGACGCAGGCCGCGTTCAGCGCGACGCCCGCGCCCATCACCTTCAGCGGGCCGAAGCGCTTGATCAGGCTGCCGGTGAAGAAGCCCGGCGCGAACATGCCGATCACGTGCCACTCCAGCACGAAGGCGGCGTCGGAAAAGGGCAGCCCGCACACGTCCATCGCCAGCGGTGTGGCGGCCATCAGCAGGTTCATCACGCCATAGCTCAGGGCCCCGGCCAGCGCCGCGACGATGAATACCGGCTGGCGCATGATCTCGGACAGCGGCCTGCCGCCGTGGCCCTGGGCCTGCGCCGGCACCGGGGGAAACTTCACGAACGCCATCAGCGCCATGCCCAGCGCCGCCACCACCCCCAGGGCCAGGTACGCGCCCGCGAACGGCACCTCGGTCAGGTTGCGGGTGCGCGCCGCCAGGTTGGGGCCCACCACCGCCCCGATCAGGCCGCCCGCCATCACCAGGGACACGGCCTTCTCGCGCATGTCCTTGCCCGTGAGTTCAGCCGCCGCGAAGCGGTACAGGCCGGCGTTGGCGTTGTAGTAGCCGGCCACCACCGTGGCCAGGCACAGCAGCCAGAAGTTGCGCGTCATGGCCGCATAGGCGCACAGCAGCGCGGACAGCCCGGCGACCAGCAGGCCGGCCTGGAAGGAGCGCTGGCGTCCCATCGCGCGCTGCGTGCGGGCCACCAGCCCGGTGGACAGCGCGCCGCCCACCACATAGCCCATCACGGGCAGGGTCGCCATCCATTTCACGGGCGCGATCGACAGGCCGACCAGGCCGTTGATGGCGATGAAGGTGACGTTGTTGGTGAGAAACAGGCCCTGGCAAGCCGCCAGCAGCCACAGGTTGGGGTTCATGGTCCGATCATGCGCCATCCGCGCGCCCCGGCCAAGCGGCGTCGGTGTGCCCGGCCGACAGGGGAAGTCAAATCGTCAGCGAGGCCAGGGCTGCCAGTGGTGCGGTCTCGGCGCGCAGCACGCGCGGGCCCAGCGTCACGGGCTGGAAACCTTGCGCCTTGGCCGCCTGCACTTCGGCGGGCGACAGCCCGCCCTCGGGCCCGGACAGCAGCAGCACCGGCGCACCCGCGGGCGCGTCCGCGATGGCATCGGCCAGCGGCCGGGTGTCCGCGTCCAGCGACAGCACCAGTCGCAGGCCGTCTTGCGGCAGCGCCGCCAGCCAGCGCCCGAAGTCCTGCGGCAGGGCCACCGCCGGCACACGGTTGCGGCCGCATTGCTCGCAGGCCGACACGGCGATGGCCTGCCAGTGCGCCTGCTTCTTGGCCGCCCGCTCGCCGGACAGGCGCAGCACGCTGCGCTCGGCAACCAGCGGGTCGATGGCGGTGGCGCCCAGTTCCGCGGCCTTCTCCACCAGCCAGTCCATGCGCTCGTTGGCGGGCATGCCCAGGGCCAGGCGCACGGCGCGCGGGGCCTCGCGCTCCAGGTCGTGGTGCCGGTCCACGCGCACGGCCACGTCGCTGCGGCCCATGCGGGTGATGGTGGCGTCCCATTCGCCGCCTTCGCCGTTGAACAGCGTCACCGTGTGGCCCGGCTGCAGGCGCAGTACCTGGGCGTGGCGCGCGGCGCCAGCGGGCAGGTCCAGTTCCTGGCCGGCGGCCAGCGGGACGGGGCAGTGGAAACGCGGCATGCGCAGGCGGCCGCTCAGACCCGCCCGAAGGCGTAGCCCGACACGGCCTGCGTGCCCTCGACCTCGTCCACCAGCTTGAGCAGCGGCGCGAGCTCGCGGTAGCGGCTGGCCGTGGCGCGGATGTAGCCGATGAAGCGCGGCGCGTCGGCCAGGTACTTGGGCTTGCCGTCGCGGATCGTCAGGCGGGCGAAGATGCCGGCCACCTTCAGGTGCCGCTGCAGGCCCATCCACTCCACCGCGCGCCAGAACTCGCCGAAATCCGGGTCCACCGGCAGCCCCGCCTTCTGCGCGGCCTGCCAGTAGCGGATGGTGATGTCCAGCACGAACTCCTCGTCCCAGCTCAGGAAGGCATCGCGCATCAGGCTGGCGATGTCGTAGGTGATGGGGCCGTACACCGCGTCCTGGAAGTCCAGCACGCCCAGTCGCGGCTCGGTGGCGTCGCCGGGCATCATCAGGTTGCGCGGCATGAAGTCGCGGTGCACGTACACCTGCGGTGAGGCCAGGTTGCGCTGGATGATCAGCCGGAAGGTCTCGTCCAGCGACTCGCGCGCCGGGCCTTCCAGGGTGATGCCGCGGTGCTGGCCGAGGTACCAATCGGGAAACAGCCGCAGCTCGCGCGACAGCAGGGCCTCGTCATAGGCCGGCAGCACGCCGGGCCGGGAGGCGGCCTGCCAGGCCACCAGGGCGTCGACGGCGCGCAGGTACAGCTTCTGGTTGGCGGCCGGGTGCTCGCGGTCGACCACCTCGATCATGGTCTGCGTGCCCAGGTCGTCCAGCAGCATGAAGCCCTGGGGCTCGTCCCAGGCCAGGATGCGCGGCACGTGCAGGCCGGCCGCCTGCATCAGGCCGGCCACCTTCACGAAGGGACGGCAGTCCTCCTTGTCGGGCGGCGCGTCCATGATGATGCGGCTGCCGCCCGCGGCGGCGTCCACCCGCAGGTAGCGGCGGAAGCTCGCATCGGCTGACGCCGGGCGGACGGAATCGGTCAGCAGGCCCTGCGTGGCGGCGACCTCATCCAGCCAGCGCCCGAAGGCGGCTTGGCGGGCGGGATCGGTCCAGGTGACGGGGGGGAAGGCGGGCGGGTTCGCGGGAGCGCTCATGGATAATCGATTCTACAAACGACGACCCCGATGCATCGCTCCCACACCCCGATCCGGCGCACCCGCTTCGCGCTCACGCCTGTTGCCCTGGTCGCGGCCGGGATGCTGCAGGGCCTGCCGGCCGGCGCGCAGGAGGCGCCCACGACGGCGCCGGCGCTGCGGACCAGCCCCCTGCTGCGCGAAGACATTCCCGGCCCCCAGCGCTCGCAGATGCCCACCTTCGTGGAGGGCGATCGCATCACCGGCCGCACGGAGCTGGACACCGTGATCGAGGGCGGCGCCGTGCTGCGCCGCGCCGACACGGTCATCCGCGCCGAGCGCATCGACTACTACCAGCCCGACGACCTCGCCCGCGCCCGCGGCAACGTGCGCATCAACCGCGCCGGCGATGTCTACGAGGGCCCGCAGCTCGAGCTCAAGGTCGAGGCCTTCGAGGGCTTCTTCAACGCCCCGCGCTACCGCTTCCTCAAGACCGGCGGCTGGGGCCAGGCCTCGCGCATCGACTTCCTGGACGACCAGCACGCGGTCATCACCAACGCCACGTACACGACCTGCTTGCGCGAGCCGGGCGACACCGGGGCCCCGCAGTGGCAGCTCACCGCCGACAAGCTCGAGATCGACAACGAGGACGAGACCGGCCTGGCCCGCAATGCCGTGCTGCGCTTCTACCGCGTGCCGGTGCTGGCCTTCCCGGTCCTGAGCTTCCCGCTGTCGGACAAGCGCAAGTCCGGCCTGCTGCCGCCCACGCTGGGGGTGGACAGCGTCAGCGGCACCACGGTCACCCTGCCCTGGTACTGGAACATCGCGCCCAACCGCGACGCCACCTTCTCGCCCACCTACATGGGCCGCCGCGGCGTCGACCTGGGCGCCGAGTTCCGCTACCTCGAGCCGCAGTACCGGGGCGCGCTGCGCACCAACTACATGGCGGACGACCAGCTGCGCCGGCGCGACCGCTGGGCCTTCGGCCTGCAGCACCAGGACAGCCTGCAGCGCGCCGGCCTGCCGGCGGGCACGCACCTGAAGCTGGACCTCAACCGCGTCAGCGACAACGACTACTGGCGCGACTTCACCCGCAACACCGGCTCGCTCACCTCGCGCCTGCTGTCCAACGACGCCACGCTGGGCTGGGGCCGCGGGCCGGTCTCGCTGCAGCTGCGCACGCTCAAGTGGCAGACGCTGCAGGACCCGACGGCCGTCATCACGCCGCCGTACGACCGCCTGCCGCAGCTGGTGGCGCGCTACGGCGCCAGCCGCCTGCCCGGGGGGATGGAGGCCGGCGTCGAGGCCGACTACACCCAGTTCCGCTCGCAGGCCTCGCTCACGGGCCAGCCCAATGCCGAGCGCAGCTTCGTGGCGGCCCAGCTGTCGCGGCCCTGGCTCACGCCCGGCGCCTTCCTCACGCCCAAGCTGCGCCTGCACACCCGCGCCTACCAGTTCGACGCCCCGCTGGCCGACGGCCGCCGCTCGGCCCAGGTCACCGTCCCCACCTTCAGCCTGGACAGCGGCCTGGTCCTCGAGCGCGAGGCCTCGCTGTTCGGCCGTGAGCTGGTGCAGACCCTGGAGCCCCGCGCCTTCTATGTGCGCACGCCCTATGTGGCGCAGAACGACCTGCCCAAGTACGACACCGGCGGCACGGACTTCAACTTCGCCACCATCTACAGCGAGAACGCGTTCAACGGCAACGACCGCATCGCCGACAACAACCTGCTCACGCTGGGCGTCACCACCCGCCTGTTCGACGCCGGCACCAGCGCCGAGCTGGCGCGCCTGGGCGTGGCCCAACGCCTGCGCCTGAGCGACCAGCGCGTCACGCTCAACCCCACGGACCCGGCGGTGGTCGAGCGCCTGTCGGACATCCTGGTCGGCGGCGGCGTCAACTGGACGCGGGCCTGGGCCACGGACGCTACCCTGCAGTACAACCCCAAGACCCGCCGGTCCGAGCGGGCGACCCTGGGCGCCCGCTACAACCCCACGCCCTACCGCGTCGTCACCGCCGCCTACCGCATGCAGCGCCTGCAGAGTGAGCAGGTGGATGTCGGCTGGCAATGGCCCCTCAACGACCTGTGGGGCGACCGCGGCCAGGACCTGGGCAACGGACGCGGCCAGGGCGGCGGCCGCTGGTTCAGCGTGGGACGCGTCAACTACAGCATGAAGGACCGCCGGGTCGTCGATGCCATCCTCGGGGCGGAGTACGATGGCTGTTGCTACATCGGCCGCATCGTGCTCGAGCGGCACCAGACCGGCGCCAGCTCCTCCACCAAGCGCATCCTGTTCCAGCTGGAGTTCGTCGGCCTCGGCCGCCTGGGCACCAACGCCGCGGGCTCGCTCAAGGACAATATTCCGCGCTACCAGTTCCTGCGTGACCAGGCCCAGGCGCCCAGCCGCTTCACCCAATACGATTGACTGATTCCATCATGACCGCACGCGCTCCCTTCCGCCTGCGCCGCGGCGCGCCGTGGCTGGCCCTGGCGGCGGCCCTGGCCCTGCCCGCCAGCGCCCAGCTGCGCCCGCCGGCCAGCCCGGCCCCTGCCCAGGCC
>JACCDR010614244.1_pt1 | contig 58489 bp, 41 predicted proteins | sample 7446431 | NCBI WGS metagenome assembly JACCDR01 (sample SAMN15323443, study PRJNA562643) | freshwater metagenome | isolation source: river surface water | place: USA:Blue River Watershed | collected 2017-08-17 | reverse complement strand
CCTGCCCAATACGGTACTCGAATCGTTGTTGTGTGGCACACCAGTGATCGGTTTCCCGATCGGTGGGATTCCTGACATGATTGAAGATGGGAAAAACGGGTTTCTCTGTTCTCATGTGCATGTGGATGCTTTAGCCCAGAGTCTGCATACATTTCTGGAAAATCCAACGGTTTTCAGCCGGGCTTACATCCGTCAACAAGCCGTTGACAAGTATGACAGTGCGGTGCAGGCCCATGCTTATTTAAAATTGTACCATGAACTACTCGACATCTGAGGGACTGTTCTAAAATTGATTGGCTGACTAGCTGATTTTCAGTAAAAAGACCTCTTGGACTTATATATACATTGTGTAGTTTTGCCCGAGTATGAAAACACTTACCCTAAATACCAATAATTCAGCCGGCGGAGCCACCAAAGCCTGTATTAGATTACACCAGTCGCTGATAGAACAAGGCTTGGACACTGACCTGATGATGTTGGAACAACCTCGTGGAGGTGTCCCCCGAAGCCATAACTTCTATGAATTTTATGTGCAGCAGCAACGGGAAAAAAAACAACGAATGCCGCTGGGAGCTAAAGTGTACAAAAAAATACGCTACGAGCTGGGAAAAGACGAAGAAGCCCTCGAAAACAAACGAATGGCTCTTGAAGAAAAATTAAACAGAGATAGAACCCATAAAGTAGAAGTTTTTTCTTTTGCCCAGTCTCAATATCGTATTCGGGAACATCCTTTATATGAGCAGGCACAAGTGGTAAACCTGCATTGTGTCAATTCCAATTTTCTGGATTATCCCAGTTTTTTTACCCACAATCCCAAGCCAATCGTTTGGACGTTGCACGACATGAACCCCTTCACAGGCGGCTGTGTGTATGCCGAAGGTTGCCCAGGGTTTATCACTGACTGCCACAACTGTCCGCAGTTACAAGGTACCACTGACCCCAACTATACACAAAAATCACTGGCTATCAAGCTAAATGCCATGCAGAACTACCAGAAACTGGTTGTAGTCTCGCCTTCCCGTTGGCTGATGAAGGAATCTCAACAAAGTGCATTGTTCAAAAACTACCGCCATGTGCATATTCCTTACGGCATAGACAGTAATGTGTTTCAGCCAAGAGACAAAGCTTTTTCCCGTCAGTTGTTGGGCATCCCTGAAGACAAGCCAGTAATTCTCTTTGTGTCGTATGTGGTAGACAATAAACGGAAAGGCTACTCCTACTTGCTGGAGGCATTTGAAAAACTGAATTTGCAAGGTCAAGTGACCCTGTGTGCGGTCGGCATGAAAGGTACAGGTCAGGCTAGGGCAGGATTTGTCGAGCTGGGTAGTATCAGTGACGAACGGATCATGAGTCTGGCTTATTCAGCGGCAGATGTGTTTGTCATTCCCTCTTTGGAAGACAACCTGCCCAATACGGTACTCGAATCGTTGTTGTGTGGCACACCAGTGATCGGTTTCCCGATCGGTGGGATTCCTGACATGATTGAAGATGGGAAAAACGGGTTTCTCTGTTCCAGTGTGCATGTGGATGCCTTAGCCCAGAGTCTGCATACATTTCTGGAAAATCCAACGGTTTTCAGCCGGGCTTACATCCGTCAACAAGCCGTTGACAAGTATGACAGTGTGGTGCAGGCCCATGCTTATTTAAAATTGTACCATGAACTACTCGACATCTGATACGAATATAATTTCAATTGCAGTAACCATAGACAAAGGTTACTATCAGCATGCTGGAGTCATGCTTTGTTCTGTATTTGAAAATAATCCAGCATGCCGGTTCTGTATCTATCTTTTCACAGAACTTCCAGTAGTCTCAGCATGTAAAAAATTGCATAAGTTATGTACCCGATATGGGCATAGTCTGGAGGTGATTACTATACCTGTACAGCTGGTTTCCCAACTGGTGACTTCTGCTCATGCCACATCAGCAGTATATTACCGCTTACTGATTCCTGCATTACTGAAGCACAAAACGGATACGTTTCTGTACTTGGACAGTGATTTGCTGGTGTTGGATGATCTACAAGCTATTTGGAAGACAGACTTACAGACGTATGCATTGGCGGCTGTAGAAGATCCTTTTTACCATACACAGAATTACTTGAACTTACCTGTAGAAGCCAGCTATTTTAACTCGGGTGTGATGCTGGTTCATATACCAACTTGGGAAAAAAATCATCTCACCGATCAAGCTATTGCATTTATTGAGAATAATCCTGAGAAGATTCAATACTGGGACCAGGATGCCCTGAATGCGGTATTGTCAGGAGCGTGGAAAAAATTGCCTGCCCAGTGGAATGTAACAGCTGCTGTGTATGAAAAGCATGCTGACAATCAGACGTTCCCGCCAGCTATTATTCATTTTACTGGTTCGCATAAACCCTGGCATAGCCATTGCAAACATCCAGCAAAAGAAAAATATTTCTATTATCTTCGTAAAACACCTTGGAAACGTTTTCGGCTACCCGAACAGACCATCTGGCATCACCTGAAACAATCGGTAAAAGTTTTTACATATCGTATAAAATAGACATATATGAAGTTAATAGTCGATAAATCACTTTCTTTGACTAGAAAAGTGTATGGTAAAATTATAAAAGTGCGACCTCTACAGCATTTTATTTATGATAATGTTGATTTTTCAGGGCAAAAAGCCTGCGATTTGATATATGAAAAAATAATAGATCCAAAACCCTGCATGATCGCCAGATTTGGGTCTGGAGAATTAGACTGTGTTACAGAGTATTATAATTCGCAGAAAAGTCTTCGGAAATATATTCAGTTTGTAAAAGGAGAGATAGATTCCTATGATTTTAGTGACAGAACATTTGACAACATGTTTACTTGTGCTGGAATGTTTCCATCCAATAGGGAAATGTTGACTAGGTTTTCTAAACTCATGTTAGAATCTATGTCAGAATTAGATATAATGGGTTGTTGGTTAAAAAATGAGTACTTGTTTGAAGATAAACTTAGGAATGCAGTAAAGGTCAAGCTATCAGATATAGAACCTTATTATCATGCGAACCCTTGGACAAGAGCATTAAAAGGAAAAAAAGTGTTAATTGTACATCCTTTTGCTCATTCAATAGCTAATCAATACAAAAAGAAAAGTTTCCTGTTTAAGAATGAAGATGTTCTACCAGATTTTGAATTGATAACTATACAGGCAGTTCAGTCTCTAGCGGGACAAGAGACAAAATATAGTAATTGGTTTGATGCCTTGGCAGATATGGAAAAACAGATTGCTGCAGTGGATTTTGATGTCGCCATCATCGGTTGTGGTGCATATGGTTTTCTTCTGGCTGCTTACGTAAAACGACTAGGGAAAAAATCAGTACATATGGGTGGAGCTACACAAATACTATTTGGTATTAAAGGGAAACGATGGGACGATAATGAGGTTATTTCTAGCTTTTATAATGATTTCTGGGTATATCCAACGAATGAAGAAAGACCTAACCATTATCAAAAAGTTGAAAATGGTTGTTACTGGTAGAGAATCTATCGTTTTAAAAATTTCTTTATACTCTTTTATATGTTTGTAGTATGAGTAAAACATCTGTGCTTTTTCTGATTTTTACCAGATTAGATACAACCCAACTAGTATTGGAGCAAATCCGCAAGGCAAAGCCTGCCCAGTTGTTTGTGGCTGCCGATGGTCCAAGGCCAGATAAAGTGGGAGAAAAAGAAAAATGTGAGCAGGTGCGGCAGATGGTTATGGAAGGAATAGACTGGGACTGCGACGTACAAACTTTATTTAGAGACAAAAATCTGGGTTGTGGTGTAGCTCCAGCCACAGCTATTGACTGGTTTTTTGAGCATGTAGAGCAAGGCATTATTCTGGAAGATGATTGTGTACCCGATCCAAGTTTTTTTGCCTTCTGTGAACAGATGCTGGACTATTACAAAGATAGTGAGCAGGTTATGCATATTGCAGGTACTAATCTGATTCCTCATAGAAAATATGGGAAAGCCTCTTACTATTTTTCGAGGTACAATCCTATTTGGGGTTGGGCAACTTGGAGACGAGCTTGGAAGTTTTTTGACTACAATATCAGTGATCTAGATGATTTTAAACAAAATAAGAAGATTGAGCAGGTGATATCAGAACCTATACAACAAAAGTACTGGTTAGATATTTTTGAGCTAGTAAGAGATGGGAAAAGAACAGATATATGGGATTATCAGTGGACTTATGCTATCTTTAACAAGAAAAAATGGTGTATCATACCAAATAATAATATGATCTCCAATATTGGTATTGGCGAGAATTCAACACACACTTATCAGACTGATATGAAAACTGGTAGGTTGCCTACTGCAACTATTGATACAATCACTCATCCCTCACACATAGTACACTATCCAGACGCTGAATCCAGAATGTTTAAAGACCATTATCAGCAACCGACCAGCTTAATTAACAAAATAAGAAACCTGGTTTATAAATTTATTTCACCCGAAACTATCCGTTTTGTCAAAAAAACTATAAAAAACCCTATGTATATGATAAAGAAACTACTAGAAATATATAGATACAGAAAAACTAAGAATTCACTTGACAAAGATGATATAAAACGGATTCTACAAACATTAATTCCTGCCAATGCAGTTATTCTGGAGGCGGGTTCTCACAATGGATTTGATACTGCACAAATGGCTATGCTTTTTCCCAGAGCTCATATATATGGTTTTGAACCTATTCCTGACTTATTTAAAAATGCAACAGCCAATACTAGGAAGTTTTCCAATGTGAGGCTATTTCCTCTTGCTTTGGGAGAAAGTATAGGAGAGGGGGTTATACATGTCAGTGAAGGCGGAGTTGGTGGGTCAAGTTCTTTATTAGAGCCCAAAGAACATTTAAATTTATTTCCAGATGTAAAGTTTGAGAAAAAAATAAAAATTCAAACCACTACCTTAGATGACTGGGCTTTGGAAAATAACATTTCTAAGATTGATTTTATGTGGTTGGATATGCAGGGATATGAAATGACGGCTCTTAAGGCAGGAAAACATATATTAGCAACTGTGAAGGCTATTTATATGGAAGTCGCTTCTAAAGAAATATACCATGGGGCTCCACTGGTAGATGAGATCGTAGATTGGATGAAGAATCAAGGATTCTATGTACATAAGAAATATATGCAGGACGATGAAATATACGGTGAAATGCTTTTTGTAAGAAGTAGATAGTATACAAGCATGTTTTATTCAAAGATTACCATCATTACCCCTTCCTTTAATCAGGCACCTTACTTGGAACAGACCATTGGTTCGGTATTGGGACAGGACTATCCAAACCTGGAGTATATTATTATGGACGGAGGTAGTACCGATGGTTCGGTGGAGATTATCCAAAAATATGCCGATCGTATTACCTACTGGGAAAGTGAAAAAGACAATGGACAAAGCCATGCCATTAACAAAGGGCTGCAACGAGCTTCAGGAGAAATCATTAACTGGCTTAATTCTGACGACTATTATGAGCCTGGTACTTTGCATAAAATAGCTGGATATTTTCAAGATGCCTGTACACAGGTGGTATGTGGACGTAGCCGGGTTTTTTCGGGAGAAGGGAAAACAGAGTTTTTTACAACAGGTACGGACATCTATCCCAACAACCTGGCAAAAACCATAGGCTGGGCACGGATTGACCAGCCAGAGACATTTTTTCGCAAGACAGCTGTGGAAAAAATGGGACTGCTGAACGAAAATCTGCACTATGTCATGGATAAAGAGTGGTGGATGCGGTACCTGCTTCAGTTTGGTATAGATACCATCCGGCAGACAGATGACATACTGGTGCACTTCCGGTGGCACACGCAATCCAAATCCGTATCACAAAAAACAGGGTTTGCCAAAGAGACACAGGCTATCTTCTATACACTGGCTCATTTTTTTGAGCTTGAAAAGGAAAAAACGATTCTGGAAATCTGGGGAAATACCATTTTGTCGTTGGATAAAAAACAGTACCAGTCTTTTGATGTGCCATTGATTCGAAAGGCTATTCAGTATTATTTGCTATATAAAGCGGATGAATTGTATTATACCCATCAACGTACAGATGCCAAAATAGCATTGCAAGGGCTTGATAGACAATTATTTGTAGATTCTGATCAAGAATTGATACAAAAACTTGTCCAACGGCTTCGTATTCCTGTATGGCTTACTAAATTTGTGCGTTCCATACAATCCTGATTTTTAGATACATGATTTCTGTGAGTATTGCTACCTATAATGGAGCCTCTAAGGTGATCCATGTGCTTCATGCCCTTGAAAAGCAGTCGTACAGAGATTTTGAAGTAATCGTGGTCATTGATGGTTCTACCGACCATACGGCAGAAGTGCTTCAACGTACCTCGTTTGATCTACCTCATTTCAGGTATATTGAGCAGGAAAATAAAGGTCGTTCGGGGAGTCGCAACCGTGGCGCCCGCGAATCTCGTGGCGAGCTGCTGCTTTTTTTTGACGATGATACCCGTCCTTTGCCCGACTGCATCGAAAAGCATCTGGCCCATCATGCCCTGCATCCCGGAACGATTGCCGTAGGTGGTGTACCCGAAGACTATGAAAAAGTGACTACAGATTTCCAAGCCTACAAAGCCTATTTAAGCCGGAAATGGGTGGAGCCTTTGCAGGCCAATGGAGGACTAATGGATGCCGAAAAGCCATTTCTGACAGCTGCTAACTGTTCCATGCCCAAGGCATTGTTTGAACAACTACACGGATTTGATGAGCAATTGACAGACGCAGAAGATTTTGACTTAGCCACACGGGCTTCCCGTCAGCAAATCCCTATGTATTATCTGCATGATGCCATCGCCTGGCATGATGACTTCCTGACCTGTCGCCGGTATGTGCAGCGGCAACGGCAATACCAAGTAGCCAACCAAATGTTGTGTCGCCTGAAGCCAGAACTGTATGGTAGCCAGTCGCAGTATGTATTGACAGAGGGTGGGGGGCTTAAAAAGCTGATTTACAGCTTTCTTTCCAATCGTTTTTTTGTGAATCTAATTGATAAAACACCTGTATTTCAACTATTCCCACGTTCCATCCGGTATCGGTTTTATTCGTTGGTAGTGACTGGACTGGCGGCCTATTTTCCTACTAAAAAAATCTAACATCATTTTATGCCTACTCCTTATACCACCAATAGTTGCCCGTTTTGTGCCAGTCCAAAAGCCTCAGACAGTTACCTAGAGGATACCTGGTTTAATAATAAATTGTTTAAATACCGTCGTTGTCAAGCCTGTGACTTGGTGTATATACAACCATTCCCAGAACCAGACGACTATATGGCTATGTATCCAACAGCTTATCAGAGTAATGTAGGTGAAGGGAATAGTAGATCGTACTCCTATATATTTGATCTGATTAAACCTGTGTTAAAAGGAAACAGACTTCTTGATTATGGATGTGGAGGCGGGCAGTTTGTGGTACAGGCCCAGAGTCAAGGTCTGGTATGTGCAGGAACTGAATACAATCCGGCTCAGGTAGAGGTGCTGAAAAAAAACATTCCAACGAGTAGTTTTTATAGTATAGACGAATTCTGGGAGCGGAGTGAAACATACGACGTAATCTTTCTGAGTAACGTATTGGAGCATCTGACCAATCCCGTCCAGATTCTGAATCAACTGGTTCAAAAACTGAATCCAGGTGGACTTTTTGTGGCAGAAGGACCACTTGAAGAAAATTTTAATATAGCGTATCTGTTCCGGAAGCTTTCATTTGCTGTACGAAAAAAACTTTTGCATGGACAAGCCAATCACCCACCTGTCCATATTTTTAGAGCCAATGCCCGCAACCAAAGGGAATTTTTTCAGAAGGCTGGATTGTCTGAGATCCATTTTAATGTAAATGAAAGTCATTGGCCTTTTCCTCATACAATCTCTGCTTCTGACAGCCTGAAAACCAAACTGATGTATTATGTAGCTCAGATGTCTGTGGCTGCCAGTCGTAAAAAAGCATTCTGGGGAAACGACTTTTTATATGTGGGGCAGGTGAAGTTGTAGGTTGAATGGTGCAACTCTGTTGCCTAGTAACAGGTCTGTGGAAAACAATCAATTATTTAAGCATCGAACTCGCATTACATACGGGCTATCCGTCAGTTTTGTTTATCTCAAAAATCTTCACTTCGGCCGCCAGTGATTCAAATATCTGGCGGCTGCGTTCTGGACGAGCATCGGTGATGAATAGCTGTCCAAATTGTTGGCGGGTAATCATTTCGATCAGTTTACTGATGCGGCGGTCGTCCAGTTTATCAAAAATATCATCCAGCAAAATGAGTGGCTTGACCTGCTTAGCCTGATGAAGTACCTCAAACTGAGCCAGTTTTAGAGCTATGACAAACGATTTCTGTTGGCCTTGCGAACCGAATTTTTTCAAGGCATACCGATTGATCTCAAACTCAAAATCATCTTTGTGAATGCCTTTGGTGGTACGCTGTAGCTGCAAATCTTTTTTCATAGCAAATGAAAACTCATACAGAAAATTGGGCTCAAAGAGTTCAGATTCGTATATTAGGTCTACTTCTTCACGACTGTCACTGAGATAGGTATAATATTTCTGGACAGTAGGCACAAAGGTAGCCATGAAATTTTTACGCTGCTGGTGAATGGCATCTGCCAGTGGAAGTAACTGGGCATCAAAGGTTTCAAGCAAATCTTTGTCGAAGTAGTTGCGTTCGTAAAACAACCGAAGCAGGCTATTGCGTTGCTTGAGTACCGAGTTGTACTGAATCAGGTTTTCTAGGTAGTGGGTGTCGAGCTGAGACAACATGCCATCAAAAAACTTTCGACGAAGTTCACTTGTATCTCGCACCAGATCTGTGTCGTCTGGAGAAATAAGGACAACCGGAAAGCGGCCAATGTGCTCACTGAGACGGTCATACGGCTTTTTATCCAGCATCACTACCTTCCGGCTACCGATCTTGAGGCTACAGGTGATGCGGTGAATGGTATCTTTTTCGGTCTCTGTTGGCGTATGAAATACTCCATCTACCATAAAAAAAACGGCTCCGTGCTGGATACACTGGGCATCTGTCTGACTAAAGGCACTTTTGGTTAAGGCCAGCATATGAATGGCATCCAGCAAATTGGTTTTCCCGCTTCCATTGATTCCGACCAGACAGTTGATGGTCTGGCTAAACGTCAGAGATAGTTCTTCGTGGTTTTTAAAATTGAGCAGGTGTATACGTTCCAGAAACATGAATCAAAGGTATGGTGCCAAACATCCGACCAAGAATGCTTGGCGTGAAAATAGTCACATGAATGGACATTTGCAGAAAAAGTTTCTTTTCTTGACAAGAAAAGAATGAATTTCACTGCCTATAGAACAGGATTTGAAGGTTGTTTTTTTACCCATGTTTCCTGGATTTGGGACTTCTAACTCATTATTTTACTGTAGACTTCCCGCATAAATATTTTTTGTGTACCTTCGCCTCTCAGACAGAAAGCTGGTTGTCTTTCTCAAAACAGATATTTTCTCGGAAAGTTTTCAAAATACCTGTGCGGGCTTCTCAAATAGATAGTATTTTGCGAACCAATTCCATTTCATTCTTTATCCTACGAAAAAAAATGGCAGTGAAAGAACCCAACGCATCTAAAACACCATCCAAAGATGCATCAAAAGCTAAGGCAAACGGTGCCGTTACAAAAGCTAAAGCCAAGTATCCTCGTGAGACGTACATGTACTGGTACGAAAGTATGCAACTGATGCGTAAGTTTGAAGAAAAAGCAGGGCAGTTGTATGGGCAACAGAAAATCCGTGGTTTTTGCCACTTGTATATCGGCCAGGAAGCCTGTGCTTCTGGAGCTGTTTCGGCCCTGATGAAAGGTGACAAATACATTACTGCTTATCGGGACCACGGCCATCCGCTGGCACTGGGTACTGAACCCAAATACGTCATGGCTGAATTGTTTGCCAAAGCTACTGGCGTTTCCAAAGGAAAAGGCGGCTCAATGCACATCTTCGATAAAAGTGTCGGCTTTGTTGGAGGACATGGAATTGTGGGTGGGCAGATTCCAATGGGTGCAGGTATTGCCTTTGCAGAACAATACATGGGTACTAAAAACCTGTGTATCTGCTACATGGGTGACGGAGCCGTTCGTCAAGGAGCTTTGCATGAGACCTTTAACATGGCTATGCTGTGGAAACTGCCTGTGATATTCGCCATCGAAAACAATGGTTATGCCATGGGTACTTCAGTTGAACGTACCTCGAACGTTCGGGAACTTTATACACTGGGCGAATCCTATGACATGCCTGCAGAAGCAGTAGATGCCATGGATGTAGAGGCTGTACACGAAGCCGTAGCCCGAGCTGCCGAACGGGCACGTAATGGCGAGGGTCCAACACTATTGGAAATGCGTACCTATCGGTATAAAGGTCACTCCATGTCTGATCCACAAAAATACCGGACACGAGAAGAAGTAGAAAACTGGCGTATGCGCGACCCTATTGAAATGGTGAAGAAAACCATTCTAGATACTAAATTGGCTACTGAAGACGACCTGGCTGCTATTGATGAGAAAATCAAGCAACAGGTAGAAGAGGCCGTTCAGTTTGCAGAAGAGTCGCCGTATCCAGATCCATCTGAGGCATTCAAGGATGTATACGCCGAACCTAATTATCCGTTTGTGATGGATTAATTCTTTTGAATAAAAATACCTAAAAGCCCCTGATAACCAGGGGCTTTTTGTTTGTAAAGGTTTGTATGTTAGCTGTGGACAGTTTTACAAGAATTTGCAAAAATCTTTGAGCGTCTACTTTCCAAACACAACAATTCCATTGACCACATAGGTAGCTTGGTTGGTAACTAGGTTGTAAACCTTGGTGACCTTTCTGTTTTCCTGAAACACCGCATGTACCCGATACGGTTGAAGCGTATGTGTTTGATGGTCAGATAAATAAACGATTTCGCCGGTTTGGATGGCTCCCAGTTCTTTCTTTCCAGTTTGCGTCCACACGGGATGATTAGGGGTGGCTTCTAGGGAAATAAATGCTACATGTTCTGTTTGAGAGGCTACCGTATTGTTGGCAGGAGATAACAGCAATTTGCTCAGAGAAAACGATTGATTGTCATGCACTTGGAGTTGTGTCACAGTTGCTACAGATAAGGTTTTAGTATCTGACTGAAAGCTGGTTAGCTGGTCGCCGGGTTGGATGTCGGCTATGTTTTTCTCAGTGCCGTCGGCGAGCTGGATGTGGGCGTCAGCTGGAAAACAATATTCGTATTCGCCTGATTCTGAGGTGGTTTCATTCTTGCCGCCACCCGAAAACTCCCGCGACAACACAAAGGCAACACATGATGAAAAGCCAGCAATCTTCTTATCATTGTCTTTCAGGTCATCAATGTAAGCCCCCCAGATTTCTTTGCTGGCCATGGCATTGGGAATACACAGCTTCAGTTGCTTGCCGTCTTTGGGGGTCACAAAAAAAGCCAACATGCCAATTTCTTTCATCTGGTCAGTTTCGAAAACCTTGTATAAGTAAATCCGTCGTTCGATGCCGTCAGAAAACTTAAATACATAAGCTGGGCGGCTTTCGTAGCGGTCTAGGATAAAGCCATTGGGCAGTTTGATGTATGTGTCTTTTTCCAGATTCTTGACTGTCAGCATTTTAACGGCATCGTATTCGGGTTTGGTTAGGCCTCGTTTTTCTTCCTGTCCCAGACAAACGGTACATACACGGAGAAAAAATAAGGAATAGAGGATAAATTTTTTCATAAAAATGAAGTGATTGGTTAAAGATTTTAAGTTTACAGGTTCATACCAACCCCAACCTGTGTAGAGAGAGGTGGTTTCCTATCCTTCCTTGGCAACACGGCTGTGAATCTGTTCGACAACGGCACGGGCAGAGGTAAAGGCTCCTGCCATCCATGCGTTTAGATAGGAGGTATGTTCACCAGCTAGATATATGTCATCATCGGGCTTGATCAGGGCCGGATAGTATTTTTCACGGGCAGTTTTCGTATAGTCGGCCCAGCCGCCCATGCTGTACGGAATCTTGTGCCAGGCGAGAGAGAAACTGTTTTCAAACGCTGTTTGGTACTGTGGATGAATTTTTCCACCCTGTTCCAGTGCCACTTTTTCCCGTTCTTTCAGAGACAGATTGCCAAGTTTAACAGCCCGGTCGTGGAAGTTATAGTAGCCTTTTAGTATTCCTTTTTGTCCCAGAAATCCATAAGATGGATAGAAAATCTGCGTGATGTCCATGTTGGTTTTGGTGATGCCGCCAAAAATCTGATCGTCTTCTTCCCAGAACCGTCTGTTAAACTGCAAACCAATCTTTCCAGCATTCATATACGGCACAAAATCTATGGCTCGTTGGGTATCTGGCGAGAAGTCGGCAGGGATTTTTCGTAGCACCGGCAGGGGAATGGTACAAATGCAAAAGTCGCCTTTGATTTCTTTGGTAGCTCCATTTTGCTGATATACAATGCGTACGCCTGGCTGTGTTTTGCGGATTTCCTTGACTTCAGCTTGGTAGAGAATGGGTTGTTTGAGCTGCTTCATGAAGCCCGCCACCAGGTTGTCCATGCCTCCAACGGGTTGTAACAGAATGGGTTGCTGGTTATGGGTGTACTCACCAACATTGGCAAATGCTGGATGAAACAAACCTGACTGAATAATATCTTTCAATGGATGTGGCGTATGCACACGGCCGGGCTTGTGGCCGAAGCCAGGAGCTGACAAATAGCCACCACGTTCGGTTCCTTTGTAGGCACGGCTCAGATCTAGGTCTCCTTCGGTTCGCAGGTATTCGATTAGTTTTTCTACGTCGTCTTTGGAGAGTTCCATGTCCAGCGAAGCTTTGTCTACGGCTTTTGCGAGTAGTTCAGTGGTATAGCCACGCATATCAGCACGTATTTCACGCATTGGAATGCTTTTATTTGCCAGCGGGCCTGTGCCTTCACTGTAGTAATAACCACCTTCGTTAAGGTTTCCGAAGATTTCGACTGGAACTTTGAGTTCCCGGCAATACTGTACCGAAAGTTGGTGGTGATGCGGGATACGGGCTGCACCACCGTTCAGGTACAATCCTTCATCAAAGGCACACACTTGTTTTTCGCCGTTTATTTCGGTTTCGGTAGTATTTTTTCGTATAGTCCAGATTCGTCCCCCCGTTCGGCTACGGGCTTCGAGCAGGGTACATTCATAACCCAGTTTCTGAAACTCGTAGGCCGCAGCCAGTCCGGTGAGTCCTGCACCGAGGATAATGATTTTTCGGTTTTTTTTGTCATGTGGAGCCAGCTCAAAAGGAGCTGCTGGAGCTTCTGGAATTAGTCCCAGTCCAACCATTGCCACATACGCCGATGCCGACTGACTGATAAAATCTCTTCGGTTCATACAAATTACTAAATGAGCAACAAAAACCCATCTACACGCAGGCACATCCGTGTATGCAGTCTGGATTCAGTCAAAAAAGGGTGGTGTGTATCTATGAATAGAATTGATCTAAGGTTTTCTTTATTAGGTGGTTACCTTGGAAAAGGCATCGGTAAAAGCTTTCATTTGTTCCATTGTTCCGAGAGAGACGCGGCACCAGTGTTGGCGGTCAAACTCCCAGCGGCGTACCAGCACCCCTTGCTCTTCCATCTTTTTCAGGAAATCATCTCCTTTCATATGAATCGGAAATAATACAAAATTGGCAGAGGACGGAATGTAGGCATAGCCTTCTTTTTTTAGGAATGCATACAGATAGTTTTTGGCTTCCATGGTTTTCTGAAGCGTCATTTTCTGAAACTCCATGTCCTTATAGCTGGCCAGAGCTGCTTTGGAAGAAGGCAATGAAATATTCATGCCACCTGTACAATAGTTCATCAGGCTTTTGAGGGTATCTACTTGACCAACAGCATAGCCAATCCGGAGTCCGGCAAAGGCATGTAGTTTGGAGAAGGTACGCAGAATAATGACATTTTTGCCTTCCCGGACGCTGGCCATCATGCTTTCAGTTTGGGGATTTTTGGCATAATCAATATAGGCCTCGTCTACCAGTACTGGAACTTTGGATGCTACCCGGTCAATAAAGGCTTTAAGCTTGTCGGCAGGTAGAATGGCTCCCGTTGGATTGTTTGGATTACAGATGTAGACCAGTTTGGTTTTATCTGTAATACTGGCTTCCATGGCTTGCAGGTCGTATTGATAGTCTTTGGTCAGAGGTATTTTCTGCAAAGGCATTCGATCATTTTTGTCGCCCGAAATATAGCAAGGGTCTGCACAAAGAATGGATCCTTGGGTGCTGAAGTTAAGCAAGGTAGCAAGCAATAATTCTGTAGACCCAGCTCCTAACAGTAGATTTTCAGACTTGATGCCTTCCTTCTCGGCAATAGCGTTGCGAAACTCTTCCAGTGAACGGAATGCATACATATAGCTGTCTGCCAGTGAGTCAATGACAGCTTGTTTGGCTTTGGCAGAAGGCCCATGTGGATTTTCATTGGCACTGAGGCGAACTTTGCTAGCAACTGGTGTACCCCAGGCTGCAGCTTGCATTTCAGAGGCCAGGCTTTCCATCAATTGGCTACGTACGAGCGGATTATTTTTGGCTTCAGCGAGCAAAGATGGTAGGGCGGTGAAGCCTGCTCCCAGCATAAGGCTGTTTTTGAGCCAATGGCGGCGATTCATGGTTGATTGCATAAGTGTAATCGTTTGTTGGTATAGATGATTGAGCAATAGGTGAATAGTTATATAGAAAATGTAACTATATATAGAATGATTATTTTGATTTTTAGAACTATTTCTATGGCGGTTTTTAACAGTTTTTCAAGCATTTAAGTTAATAGAAAATTTGGTTTTTTATGTCACAGTCAATAGAATATTTTTATACTCCTTTGATTGTCAATTGAAAGTACCGAACAAAAGATTGTCCTTTGTAACTGCCTGTCCACTGAAGTTTGACGGCAAGGGTCTGGTCTTTGGCAGGAGGAGCAAGTCCGAGATCTGTCAGTGTTTTTACTATGGATGCTTTGCCCAAGGTATTGGTGGCAATAGATGCCACCTGAGTTCCTGTTCGAGTCGAAAGTGTCATTGGCAGATTGGCTATTGGAATAGAGTCAATACCTATTTTATAGTCTAGAATATGGGTTTTGTCTAGCTCGTACACCGTAGCTGCAATGGTAAGAGGCATTGCAGTGGTCATTGTCACGACAGGTTCGGTAGAGAAGTTGCCCAGGGGGCTGCCTTCAATCTGGATCAATACTGGAGAGGCTACTCCGCCTACAAATGGATCTTCGGCTTTGCTACAAGCCATACCCAGCACAACCAGCAGAAGTAGATAAACAGTGGCAGAGGGAAATCGTTTGAATATCAGCATAAGAAAGAGAGAGTTAAATGGATAAACAGCTATAAAAAAGCAGACTGGGCAGGTTTATTCTGTCCACCAGAGTTTGGTTTTTTGGTTGTCAGGTCCGTTGTTCATTTGTACCCCTTTGTCGTATCGGGCTTTATTCAGCACCTGTTCAGAGATTGGGTAAGGAAACCGTGTAGGCACAAGTCCATCATTTTCGTACAAGGCCCGAGGGTCTTTTTGCATGATTGGATAGCCTGTACGTCGGTATTCTGTCCATGCTTCAATGCCTTGTCCAAACAACGCCAGCCATTTCTGATCCATGATTTTTTCTTTGCTAACTGTACCCACAGTAGTCAGGTAACTGGTCGGTAGTGTTAACTTGTATTGATCCATCGAACCTTTTATTCCTGTCTCAAAATAGGCTTGGGCATTGCCAGAAATATCTCCATCTAAGGCAGCTTCGGCCAATATAAACTGAACCTCTGCATAAGACATCAACAAACTAGGAGTTGTAGGTTGCATGAAATAGTCGCCTAGTTTAGCGGCAGTACTCAGGTAGTTAGTGGCAAGAGCATCTGGCAAGGCATTGGGTAAACCCTGGTAATCAGCTCCTTGCTTTTTGGCATACACAGCTAGGCGTGGATCATTCAAGGCTTTTAGTTTATCAATCAGGGTTTTGCTGATATTCCAGTCGGTGCGGCTGTCAGTTACCATCACTGCAAACCACTCATTATTACTGGATTGAACGGCTGTGTGTAGCAGTTGAGCATTGTCGTCGTTGCTAGTGAATATAGGGTACTGCGTAGGATTGCCCAGAATTTCAGCCAGAATTGCCCGTGACTCAGTCACTTTCTTGACAGCCTGCCGATTGGCTATGCGGAGCCGAAGAGAATTAGCAAACTTTTTCCATTTCAGAATAGATCCATTGTAGAGAATATCCCCTGAAACAGCCTGTCCTGCCGGATTCAGCTTTTCATTGGCTAGTTTTAGGTCTGCCAGTAGTCCAGTATAGATGGCCTCTTGTGAATCATATTCTGGAGAAATAATTGTTTCGCCCGTTGTTCCTCTCACGGCCTGCGAATAAGGTATAGCCCCCCAGCAGTCTGTCAGTACCAGAAACAGCCAGCTCCGCATCACCAGCCCGATTCCTTCAAAATTTGGATTGGGCTGGGGGCCTTTTTCACCAGCTATCTCAATGATTTTCTGGAAGTTAATCAGACCATCCGCATAAAGGGTTTTCCAGTTGTTATTGGTAAAAGCTGGTTGTACGCCATACGTGTCGCCTTCGTTGGTGTAGATATTTCGAGCTAAATACTGTGCCCAAAGCATGGCACCATCCAGGTTCATTCGTTCGAAACGAAGTCGTCCGCCCCAGTATTTGTCTACGGCAGTTTCAATACCGCCCGCCAGCAAAAACTGAGGTGAGATGTCTGTTGGGCTATTGGGGTTGGTATTGGTATCATCAAAGGTACGGGTACAGGCTACTAAGGTCAGTAAGACCGAACAGATACAGATTTTGAGAAATAGATGATTCATAGAATACAGGTTTTCAGGTTAAAAGTTTCAGATTCTCAGTGCCCTGACACGAGCATGTCTTCGCTGAATGTACATTCTTCGTGCAAAATTCTTATCTCACATCAGGTTCATCCGAAGTTTACATGGCATTGAAGCAACTTTTAAAATTCTAGATTGACATTAAATCCTAGACTGCGGGTAACGGGTAGTTCGCCATAGGCAAATCCCTGTTGATTAGAGCCTAACCTGTCTACTTCTGGATCAATGTGTGGATGATTTTTAAACAGAATAGCCACGTTGCGTCCAACAATTGAGATCTTCATGGTTTGGATAAAGAATTTCTGTGAAAACGCAGTAGGGATGGTATAGCCAATAGACACTTCTCGCAGTTTGATGAAGCTAGCATCAAAAATTCCGGCTTCGTGGTAGCGTCGAGGGTTGTTAAATCCTATCAGTTGGTTGGCTGCAACCACAATATCATTGGGTACATACTGGGGTTGGTCTGTCGTGCCTATGTTCTTGACACCGTTCCCGATCAAGCCTTCTTCTCTACCCACGGCTGTTTCGGCATATTGACCTGTCCAGCGGGCAATGCCTGTACCAAGGTCAAAAATCTGTCCACCCATCCGAGCATCCACTAGTGCAGCCAGTGTAATGCCTTTGAAGGACAACGTATTCTGCCAGCCACCTGTCCAGTCGGGCTGAATATTCCCTAGGATTTGAACGTCTGGAGCAACTGTTGGTAAGCCATTGGCATAGATAATTTTTCCTTCAGGTGAACGGGCAAACGCCACTCCAACCAAAGCTCCATAGGCTTCATTGACACGGGCTTCTGAGTAAAGACCATTTTGTTGGTTTAGCGGATAGGTGGTTAGTCCTTCAGCCAATTCCTGTACTTGGTTGCGGTTTCGGGCAAAATTTAGCCCAATTTCCCATTTGAAGCTATTGGCCAGAGAAATAGCTGTACCTGTCAGAGCCACTTCAATGCCTTGGTTATGGATAGATCCAGCATTGATAAACTTCCGGTCATAACCTGACGACTTAGGTACTTCAATATCCAGAATCTGGTTTCGGGTGGTTTGATTGTAATAAGTGATGTCTATTCCAAGCCGATTCTGGAAGAATCGTACGTCTACGCCCAGTTCGTTACCCGTGGTAATTTCAGGTTTGAGTGATGGATTAGAAATGACATTCGATTCGGCATACTCTGCCACATTGCCATTCCATGAACCTACACTGCGGTAATTTTGGGTGAGTCTATAGGGACGGGTATCATTACCTACTCTGGCATAACTTGCCCGAACCTTGGCAAACGATAATACGTTACTGGAAATGTCTAAGAGGTCAGTCAGGACAGCACTTAGGGCTACAGACGGATAAAAGTATGACCGATTAGCTGCTGGCAGCGTAGACGACCAGTCGTTACGGGCTGTAATGTCCATAAACAAAGCATTTCGCCAGCCTAGTTGCAATGAGCCAAATACACTCTGTGACTCACTTTTTTCGATGGAACTTTCCAGACTGTTGGTACTAGGTACTGAGTTGGATAGGTTATACACACCATCTACGACCAGCTCACGTACCAGTGCATAGTTGCGTTTATAATAGGTATTTCGTGTAAGCACACCAGCCATGACACCCAAAGAAAAATCGGGTGTCAGGTTGCGGGTGTAGTTGGCAATCACGTCTGTATTGGTTTCCTGAGCCCGGAGCACTTCTTCAGAATAGGTGCCTGGTGTACGGTTACCGTTGCGTACCCGTTCAAAATTGAGCACCAGAATGCGGGTATCTGTCCAGAGATCAGTGCCACTTCGAAGCATCATCGAAAGTCCATCTAGGGGTTTGTAGGTAAGGGCAAAGTTGCCTATCAGCCGATCTTTGGCATTGGATAAGGGTGTAAATTCCTGCAAATAATACGGATTGCTAAAGAATGTATGTTGCCAGTTGGGTGGGTTAGTGTCTGCGGGCTTTCCTGCTACCTGCCGTTGTATGTGTGTGGTTGCATACTGACGCCAGTCACGAATTTTGTTCCAGTCTGTTTGCCGATGCGACCAGATAAATTCCGACCCGCTGGTATAGTTTCGGTTGTCAGATCCAGATTGAATATATTCGGCAGAAAGGGTTGTACTGAGTTTGTTTGTCAGATGGTAACCTGCATTGAGTCTGATGTTGGTACGGCTGTAGTCATTGTAGTACATAATGCCATTCTGCTTCATTTTGCCTATCGCCAGCCGGAAGTTCCCTTTGTCATTGCTGCCATTTAGGGCTACATGCGTAGTAACGGTACTACCTGTATTCCAGAAATCGTTCCAGTTGTTGGGTTGTGGGGTGAGTGGAGCAACATCAGTGCCTGTCCACCACTGACGTACCAGACGGCCATCCATAGGGCTACCCCAGCTTTCGTCTGTTCCTTCCGTTCCTGCCAGCGACCAGTACGACGGATACACAGCTCGGTACTGAGCTATTTCCTGTGGGTTGGTGATAGTTCCACTCCAGCCGTCTGAATACCAAGTACGATAGCCATTGCCTCCACCATAGATATTCTGAAATTGAGGTTTGACATAAGGCCGTTCGAAGGTGACATTCGTGTTTACTTCCAGCCCGATTCTTTGGGTGCCAGAACCATTTTTAGTGGTTACCAGCAGTACACCGTTTTGTCCCCGTGAGCCATATAAGGCAGTAGCTGAAGGGCCTTTTAACACAGATATAGTAGCAATATTGTCAGGGTTAATTTCAGACAGGCCACCCCCAAACTGTTTGTTGAAGGCCTGGGGCTGTTGTTCAATAGGTACACCGTCTATGACAATTAGGGGCTGGTTGTAGCTGCCAACAGTAGCTGGGCCTCGTACCTGAATAGTAGAGCCACTACCCGGCCCGGAATTAGGACTGATCCGAACCCCAGCAATCTTGCCTGACAGCCCGTTAACTACATTGGCTGCTCGGGCTTCAGTAAGCTGCTTGCCACCAATTTCTTGCACCGAATAGCCTAGAGCTTTGGTTTCTCGTTGAATCCCGAATGCAGTGACAACCACTTCTGAAAGTGTTTGATTGTCTGTTACTAACACAGCCGAGATAGACGATTGGAGGCCAATCTCTATTTCCTGTATTATAAACCCGATGGACGAAAAAACCAGTTTTCCGCCCTTTTCCGGAACTTTGAGGCTGTATAGTCCTTTGACATCAGTAGTAGTACCTATCGTAGTGCCTTTAAGAATAACATTGACTCCTGGTACAACCAAGCCGTCGTCCTGTGCCGTGACGGTGCCAGATATGACTCTTTCCTGGGCTGAAATGCTTTCCGAGATGTACAAGAAAATCAATAAAAGAAATGGTAGTTTTCCTTTCATAACACAAGTAAGTTTAACGTACATGGAGAGATAAAACCACTCTGGATAGGAGCAAAGCTCCCTAGCTGACAACAGGCTGTTTGTGCCACAAACAGCAATGTCAAACATAGGTCTACCAGACTGGACTAAAAAAACAAGCCATACTGCCTGATTCTTTTTAGTTTTTTCAGTGTTTTCAAGGATATATCGTTGGTAAAGAAAAAAGCTATTCCTCTTATGGTTTGAGCAAAAAAAGGAATGCGGGCTATGAAGATATAGGTATATAGAAACACCTGTATCGGTATATTGCGGGTATTTCCTAGACAGTTCTGCAGCTTCTGTCTGTGAATGGGTTATTTATCCAACGAATAAGACTAATATACTGCGATGTAGTATATAGTCAAAATTTTATCTAATAAAAAATGAATAAAAACAATATATATTTTATTTTTAGGTATAAATACAGAATATGACATAAGTAACGTGTTGAAAAAGTAAAATAATTTATCGGTTCTGTACAATAGATTGTCTGTGAGGAGATTGTGCAGAATACATACGTATAGGCAAAGAAAGATGTCATTGGTGTGCTAAAGATATTCTTTTACCTTTGTTTCCTTTCTAGACAGATACAAACCATGCATTTCTGTGAATAAAATTTCAAGTATCCTACAGTTGGTTCGTCAAATGGGTGGGCGGGCTTTTGTGTTTCGGGCAGGTTATGAACTTCGTAAACGCACAGGTTGGCTCAAACAGAACTTTCCTATACTGGTTCCTCAGGCTTCTTATCTGTCCTTACAGGAATGGAAAAGCCAGTCGCCCCGCTTTTTCTTTGAGTCACGCGAAGCTTTGCAGGAAAAACAAAACAGCTTTGCCTTGTGTGCGGAACAGATGGAAGTATTAGAGGCTGACTATGAACACATCCGAAACGGCGAAATACCGTTTTTCAATGCCCGATTTTTGCCGCTGGGAAGTATGTACAACTGGCTTACGCATCCCGAAACCGGCTATCACTATCCACCTGACCAACACTGGACACAGATCAGAGAACTAGACCCAGCTATAGGAGATATTAAATTTGTATGGGAAAAGTCGAGATTTTCGTACCTCTATCCCATAATTCGCTACGACTTCCATGCACAGGCAGACCAAGCTGCGTTTGTATTTCAGGAAATAGAAAACTGGATAGATACCAATATCCTCAACTGTGGTCCTAACTATGTTTGTAGCCAAGAAATTTCGTTGCGGGTACTGAACTGGACGTTTGCTCTGTACTATTATAAGAACTCTCCAGAACTGACCGAGGCCCGGTTTCAGAAACTCATTCATTCCATTGGCTGGCAAATCCGGCATGTGGCTGCCAATATAAATTTTTCACGCATTGCCGTCCGAAACAACCACGCCATTACAGAATGTCTGGCCTTGTATCTGGTAGGCGTGTTGTATCCTTTTTTTCCGGAAAGTAAAAAATGGCAGGATACAGGTAAGAAATGGGTGACAGAAGAAGGCTTATACCAAGTCTATGCCGACGGCTCATACTTGCAGTTTTCCATGAACTACCACCGTGTGGTCATCCAACTATTTACCTGGGCTTTTATCTTGGCCGAACGCAACCAGGATCGTTTTGACCAGGTATTATACGAACGGTTACTAAAGTCACTCACGCTGTTGTATCAGCACCAAGATTTGCAGACAGGCCATCTGCCTAACTATGGAGCCAATGACGGAGCTTTGTTTTTTCGACTCAACTCCTGTGGGTATCGGGATTTTCGGCCACAGCTCAATGCCTTGTACCGCTATTTTCAGCCCACATCTCTGTATGCCGCTGGACTTTGGGACGAAGATGCCTTCTGGTATGGACTGCCAGCAGCAATGCCAACGCAGGTATTGCCCCCTCAGCAGGTGTTTCGGGCAGATATAGGAGGCTTTTATGTGTTGCGGCAGGCAGATAGCTTTGCCTTTGTGCGTTGTGGCAACCATCCCGACCGACCTTCACAAGCAGACAATCTGCATGTGGATCTGTGGGCCAATGGACTCAACTTGATGCGGGACGCAGGCTCGTATAAGTACAATACAGACAGCCAATTGCTTCGATACTTTATGGGCACAGCTTCGCATAATACCCTACAACTCGCCGACTACGACCAGATGCAGAAAGGTGGACGATTTATATGGTACTACTGGAGCCAGGCTGTGTCGGCTTCAGTTTCGGAAACCCATGAGTATATTCTTTTTGAGGGAAAAATTCAGGTCTACCAGCAGGTACATCCGCAGATTTTCCACATCCGTAAGATTTGGCAGTACAAAAACAGCCGTCGGTGGGTGATTGAAGACCACCTGGATCTGCCGGAGGTTATCCGGACACAATCCCTTCCCATACTTCAACGCTGGCATCCACACCCAGATTTTACTAAACTGGGCTGGCATATTTCCTGTCAGAATGCCCTAGGGTATACATTAAACGTGCAGGTTGCAGAAGGCTGGTATTCTTCGTTTTATGGCATTAAAGAATCTGCGGAAGACTGGTATTTTGAAAATCCAGACGGTTATTTCCTTACCACCATCTGGCATGCATTGGGGTAAATGGTTGAATGGAGCAACTCCATTTCCTATTGATAGGTGTATGGAAATTATTCAACCATTTGATAATCAAATATTTAATATGGGTAAAGTAGCGTAGGTATAGGCTATGCCTGATGTAGGACTAGATATTTTCAAACAATGAAAACGATTCTAGATGCAGGGGAATAATCGTGTTCCAATGGAGCTTTGTACGAAGTGTCTCTGCAAATTTCTCTGCTGTTTCCTTTTCTCCGTGTACAAGAAAAGTTTTCTGTGGAGCTTTCGTAAACGAAGACAGCCAGTGCATCAGTTCCGGCAAATCTGCATGTCCAGACAGACCGTTGATATACTCTACCCGGCAACGTACCGGAACCATCTTTCCAAATAGCTTTACTTCCTTTGCCCCATCTAGGATCTGTCGTCCCCGTGTTCCTTCCGACTGATAGCCTACCAATAACAAGGTATCGTTTGGGTTGGGTAGGCGGTTAAAGAGATGGTGCAAAATCCGTCCGCCTTCACACATACCACTAGATGCCACAATCACTGCTCCACCGTCAATGGCATTGAGAGCCTTAGAATCCTGGGCCTTATCGGCATAATGCAGGTTTTTCAAAAAGAAAATATCGTTATCTGAATGATCCAGCGGTAGTTTATGGTCAGCCGTATGATCGGCATAGACATCAGCGACTTTAATGGCCATCGGGCTGTCTAGGTATATGGGTAGAGCTGGAATTTTCTTGGATTGTTCAAGGTGTTGCAGGTAATATAGAACCGTCTGCGACCGGCCTACTGCAAAGGCAGGAATCATCACACATCCTCCTTTTTCAAGTGTCTCGTTCACAATCTGAGCTATTTTCTCTGCGGGTTCAATGGCCGGATTGCTTTGGTCACCATACGTAGACTCGACCAGTAGCACATCTGCTTCCTGAATCGTAGCAGGGTCATGTAGCACAGGATTGTTATAGCGTCCCAGATCTCCTGAAAACACAATACGTTTGGTTTCTTTTTGACCCTGAACCTTCATTTCAATGCTAGCAGCTCCCAGAATATGTCCTGCATACCGGAATAGTATGGAAACATTAGAAGCTATAGGTATCCATGTATCAAAGCTATGTCCGTGAACCAGAGGCATCAAGGCTTCTACATCACGGGTTGTATACAAAGGTTCAGGATTGGCATGTTTCGAATACCCTTTGCGGGCAGCATATTCGGCTTCTTCTTCCTGAAGTCGGGCTGAGTCTAAGAGCATAATCCGCATCATATCGGCTGTAGCGGTAGTACACACCACCGAGCCACGGAAACCTTCCCGGTATAGGCGAGGCAAATAACCGATATGATCAATATGGGCATGTGTAATCAGTACCGTGTCAATGGTAGATGCGTCTACAGGAAGTGGTTGCCAGTTTCGGACACGCAAGTCCTTTAATCCCTGAAATATGCCACAGTCCAGTAGAATTTTTTTGTGGTCTATAGTGAGAAGGTGTTTGGATCCTGTAACAGTACCCGCAGCTCCCAGAAATTGAATTTTTACATCCATATATACTATACAATAGAAAAAGATAAACCCCTAGCCAGACCTTTAGGCAAAACAATACGTGGAGGTACTGTTTCTGCTGATGTCGATGCAAAATAGTATATTTTTTTACAGGCCAGTACACTATTTTCAAAAGAGAGTGATTCCTACAAGGTTTGTCTGTTGGGCTGCTAGGCATCTACAACCATAATTATGGCTAAAAATTGAGGTTGTGAGATGTCTGTACTGATAAAGATCAATATCAGACAAGGATAAAAATCATCGGGAGGGATGTCGGTAACCATGCGTGTTTGTAGCCACAGTCTTTACATTTGTATCATAATCATCACTGCCAGTATAATGAAAGCCTGTCAGTGATTTTTTAATCTACGCCACTTGCACATGAAGAATGTTTACCTTTGGCAGTCTATTTTGCCAAAGGTAAACTTAAATAAGCAACAAAATCTAGTGATACAACCTTACAATAGCTTAAGCTTATAAAAAAAGAATAGATAACGGGTTAGGCTGTGAGTGTGTATACATACCGTGTACAGCATTCATTAGCAAGACAATTTGAAACAAGCAAAAAAGGCGGATTTTATCCGCCTTTTTTATTGAAAAATCAAATTTATTTAGCCATTTCGACTATTCACTCTATTTCGGATCCAGTACCTGATCTATGCGGGTCAGCACATCTTGTAGATGGTAACGGGTCATCTTATCTGTAGCCATAGGCAAAGCAGCTTTGATTTGGCTCCGCAACTCTACTAAGTGTCCTCTGGTTAGTGAGGCTACATCGGTGTCTGTGGCAGACAATCCAGAAGGACCTCCAAAGGATACAGTAATACCTGCTTTGGAAGTAGAAGCAAGGCTACTCATTTTATCTATGTATACCTTTTGCAGGTTTCGACGAAACACATCTATCGGTTTATGTGTACTCAACTCTGTCCAAACATGGCGTTGTACATCCGTAAATAACTCGTCTAATGTATACGCCTTAGCATCGGCTGTGCTGCATTCGATAAGCCGCTGCATACGACTGTTGTCAAATAAGTTGTTCAAAACAGATTCCTGGATACCTCCAAATACATTGACACCCATATTTGGATTAATCCGACTAAGGATATTTTTGTCCAGCAGCCAGGTGGGTGTCTGGAACACATGCGTATTTAACCAGGCTACCGCTTGTTGTTGTGTGGCTTTGGGGGTAGTTTCGTACACCAGACCTTTTTGGTCAAAGGTTTTGGGAGTTTCATAGATTCCACCTATGTTTTTGGTCACATGTCCTATATAGCGGCGATACTGACCTACTACATCTCCATAGATTTCACTCAGGCTTTCGTAGGTTTTGCCTTCCTCTTGGGTCCACTCAATCAGATGAGGTACAATCCGCTTTAGGTTTTTGATGCCATATTCACTAGCTACCATGGCATTGTCTCCTAAATCTTCACTTTGTGACCGTGGGTCATACGGATTGCTTTCAGTCAGGAAACGCAGGCGGGGATTTTTTTCTGCTTTTTCTTTGTACCATTTATTGAGCACCAGTTTTTCTTCTTCGGCTGTTAAATTGCCATAAATAGGCTTATAGGCCCACTCAATAGCCCAGATGTCATAGTCACCAATGCGGGGAAACAGGTTAGTTACACCGTCTTCTGGCTGGGCTACATAGTTGAAACGAGCATAGTCCATAATAGAAGAAGTATGTCCATTTTTGTCTACAAATGCCTTGTCACGCAGTTTTTCTACAGGTGTGGCATTGCTGGCACCAAAGTTATGTCGCAGACCCAAGGTATGTCCTACTTCGTGTGAACTCACAAACCGGATCAGTTGTCCCATCAGGTCATCATCAAATACAGGTTTACGTGCACGAGAGTCTACAGCGGCTCCCTGAATCATGTACCAGCGGCGAACCAGACTCATCACATTATGGTACCAACCGATATGACTTTCTAGTACTTCACCACTGCGAGGATCATGTACATTGGGACCATAGGCGTTTTGTGTGCTAGAGGCAAAGTACCGGATCACCGAATACCGGGCGTCTTCCAGACTGGCCGTGTCTCCTGCTGGAAAATCTTTTGCCAGAATGGCATTTTTCCAACCTGCTTTTTCAAAGGCAACTTGCCAATCTTCTACGCCTTGTTTGAGGTATTTTTGCCATTTTTTAGGAGTGGCCGGATCAATGTAAAAAACAATTGGCTTTTTAGGTTCAATCAATTCACCTTGTTTTTGTTTTTCTATGTCTGCGGCATTTTTAGCTTCCAGTCTCCAACGAACGGCAAACATGTTGGTTTTGCTTTGTTGAGAATTATCGTCATAGATCGTGTATCTGTCTGCAAAATAGCCTACACGTGGGTCAAAGGCTCGTTTTTTCATCGGAGTCTTTGGTAACAAAAGCATCGAAGTGTTCATTTCTAGTGTCACTACCCCAGTAGCAGATCCAGCAGGCAGTGTCACAGACTGTGTAGGTGACGGAAATGGGGAAGGAGAAGGAGAACTTCCTGATGAAGCCGCTACCCCAAACGTTTTAACTGTACGGATTTCAGTATTTAATGGAAACGAACGAATGCGTTCAATATACGAACGGTCGCTAAGCTGACTCGTAATCTTGTATTTCTGTTTCTCAGAAGGAGCCAGAGAAATAATCTGATTATCCGTTTTGAAAAAATCAGTGACATCTATCACCACAGACGTATCCTTGCGAATAGATTTTATTTCAAATACGCCAGCAATAGGGTCAATGTTAGAGTTTCGAACGGCCTGAGCAAGTGTATGTGATGAATCTGTCGCCATATTGATGTACAGTGAAGCCCGTAGGAATAGCCGATTGTCTGGACCTTTTTCCCAACGTAGTACCTGGTCATTGGCAAGTTCACCACCATAACCCAACTCGGTAGCCGCACGGGCTACCCGTGTCACGGCCATAAAATCACGGCCCATCAGTGAATCCGGAATTTCAAAATAGTATTTGTCTGTAACTTTATGAACTGTAAAAAGTCCTTTGCTAGTCTGGGCATTTCGTGGAATTACTTCTTTGTATGGCCGCATACCTGTAGTGGGCTTTCTCTCTGCGGGTACGGTTTCAACAGGTAAGGTTGGTTTTACTGTTTCTGCTGCCTTCTTGTCCTTTTTGTCCTTCTTTTTCTGTGCAAACAGGGTATTGGGTTGCCCCAGAAATATACCCATTAGGCAAAATACAGAAACATACTTCAATATACGATAATGCATGGTGTTTTTAGTGAAAGATAGGTTTTAAATGAGAACGGATAGTAAATTTCTATATTCTGAACAGAAAAACAAATGATTTTTGTGCCAGTAGGCCAAAAATCTATATAAATGGCAGCAAATATTGTCTATAGAAATACTAGATTATTGTAGAAATTATAGGGATATTTTTATGATAAATTGATTATTTTGTATAAATAGGTTGACAACCCAAAAGAGTATGTAAAATAGCTGTCTTAGATGATTGGGTATTCAATGTATAGTTTTACTATTCTCTGATAAGATAATTCTTTCTATGTCAGGTTAAACGAACTAATTGATACAAGAAACGATCAAACGAAAGAGTTGCTATGGGATTGTTTTTTTGGATTTTCTTAGGTACAGTCTATACAAACAAAACCCCACGGGATGCATCCTGTGGGGTTTTGTTTGTATAGACTATTAAAAACGAGTGACTACATGGCTTCTATTTTAGAAGACATCCGTTTCCGTTCGTTTTCATCGAGGTATATTTTACGCATCCGGATAGCCTTAGGTGTCACCTCTACGTATTCGTCTTTCTGAATGTACTCTAGACACTCTTCCAGTGAGAACTGTACTTTAGGTGCAATTTTTACAGCTTCGTCTGTACCTGATGCCCGAACGTTACTCATTTTCTTGGCACGTTGCAGGTTAATAACCAGGTCATTGTCACGACTATGTTCACCTACTACCTGTCCAGTATAGATATCTTCGCCGGGTTCGATGAAGAAGAAACCACGATCTTGCATTTTGTCAATCGCATAAGCTGTGGCCATACCTGTTTCAATAGAAATCAACGAACCATTGATCCGCTCTGGAATGTTTCCTTTGTAAGGCTCATAGGCTTTGAAGCGGTGCGTCATAATTCCTTCTCCTTGGGTAGCAGTCAGGATATTGCTTCGCAGACCAATAATCCCCCGTGACGGAATACTGAACTCTAGGTGTTGCAGATCTCCTTTAGGTTCCATCACCAGCAGTTCACCTTTGCGTTGCGTAGCAAGTTCAATGACTTTACCAGCTGTTTCTTGGGGCACATCTACCACCATTGTTTCGATGGGTTCGTGGCGTTGGCCGTCTATTTCTTTGAAAAGAACCTGAGGCTGACCTACTTGTAACTCATACCCTTCCCGACGCATGGTTTCAATCAGGATAGACAAGTGCAGAATACCCCGTCCATATACCAGAAATTTATCTTCTGTATCGGTTGGTTGTACCCGCAGTGCCAGGTTTTTCTCAATTTCTTTGTACAAACGATCCCGTAAGTGACGTGAAGTGACATACTTTCCATCTTTTCCGAAGAAAGGAGAGTTGTTGATCGTAAACAACATACTCATGGTTGGTTCGTCTACTGAAATCCGTGGCAAGGCTTCCGGAGATTCGCCATCAGCTACTGTATCACCAATTTCAAAATCCTCCAGACCAATCATGGCACAGATTTCACCAGCTTCTACAGAACTTACTTTGGCTCTGCCTAGTCCTTCAAATACCTGTAATTCTTTAATACGTGCCTTCTTTACTACACCATCGGCTTTCATCAACACCACAGGGGTATTTTCGCGTAACGTACCCCGGTATACCCGTCCAATAGCAATCCGACCTACAAACGAGGAGTAATCCAATGAGGTAACCTGTACTTGTACTGAGCCTTCATGGAAAGGAGCTGATGGAATGTGTTTGATAATAGTATCGAGCAGGGCAGTAATATCAGTGGCAGGGTTTTTCCAGTCGTAGCCCATCCAGTTTTGTTTGGCCGAACCATAGACAGTTGGGAAATCTAGCTGTTCTTCTGTTGCACCCAAGTTGAACATCAGGTCAAATACGGCCTCATGTACTTCATCTGGACGGCAGTTTTCTTTGTCTACCTTGTTAATGACTACAATGGGCTTCAGACCTAGCTCCAGGGCTTTGTTCAATACAAAGCGGGTTTGTGGCATCGGACCTTCAAACGCATCTACCAGTAGTAGTACGCCATCGGCCATTTTCAACACACGTTCTACTTCTCCACCAAAATCGGAGTGACCAGGTGTGTCTATAATATTGATTTTTATATCTTTGTAACGAATGGATACGTTTTTGGAAACAATAGTGATACCTCGTTCGCGTTCAAGTTCGTTATTATCCAGAATCAGGTCATTAAATTCCTGATTTTCCCGGAAAAGCTTGGATAGGTGAATCATCTTGTCCACCAGCGTCGTTTTGCCGTGGTCAACGTGGGCAATAATGGCAATGTTTCGGATATTTTGCATGACTATTTAAAATTAGCCCGCAAAAGTAAGAAAAAAATACTAAAAAACCTTGTAAAATAGATTATTTAATTGTGAATAGCGAAGCCTGGAAACCCATTGCATAAAATTAGAATAAAATAATATTTTTAAACATAGATTAGTTACTAATGCTTAAAGGGTTGATTGTGAAAGGATTGAAGGCTTCTGTAACTAAACAGACAAGCTGTATTATCTAAAACGATCTATTTTTTTTATCCCTTTTATGAGCCATTTAACCATTTAATCATCAGTTATTTATATATCGAATGTCTATACACGTTTCTCATTTTACCAAAGTATACGGACAGCAAAAAGCTGTAGATGATATTTCCTTTTCGGCACAACCCGGAGAGATTGTGGGTTTTCTAGGGCCTAACGGAGCCGGAAAGTCTACCACTATGAAAACCCTGACCTGCTACCTGTCTCCTACACAAGGAAATGTGACCGTATGTGGCTATGATGTCGTGACTCAACCCATGCAGGTTCGTCGGCAGATTGGGTATTTGCCAGAACACAATCCGCTGTACCTAGACATGTATGTCAAAGAATATCTGACTTTTATTGGCGGCGTACAGGGCTTGAAAGGCAACCTGCTCGAACAACGGATTGTCGAAATGATAGATTTGTGTGGACTAGGCCGGGAGCAGAAAAAGAAAATTGGCTCATTGTCCAAAGGATATCGGCAGCGGGTTGGACTGGCACAGGCGTTAATTCATGACCCCAAGGTATTGATTCTAGACGAACCCACCACCGGGCTGGATCCAAACCAGATTGTAGAAATCCGTCAGGTCATTAAAGAAGCCGGAAAAGCCAAAACGGTTATTTTTTCGACGCATATCATGCAAGAGGTAGAGGCTATCTGTGACCGGGTGGTTATTATCAATCAAGGACATATTGTTGCCGACAGTCCTATACAAGCCTTACAAAGTCATCAACAAGGAGGTGTACAGGTTACAGCTCAGTTTAATGGTGCTGTAGATCTGGTTCTGCTACAAAGTCTGGTGGGTGTACAGGCAGTGCAGATACAGACTGGTCATATCTATGAACTTCTGACCGATGGTAGCATAGATATTCGGGCATCCATCTTTCAACTGGCGGTACAACAAGGATGGATTTTGATTGGCTTAAAACAGGAAGAAAATACGCTGGAAGATGTATTTCGTCAGTTAACACAGGCTACTTCCATTACGTCGGAAACTACCTAAAATGGCATAAAAAGCAGTCTAAAATAATTTTAGACTGCTTCTAAAAAAGAGGTGATTTTTTTAAATGGGTGGTTGTATACGAAACTTGCCTACGAATGATAAGGTTATAAGTGGTTGGTTGTGATGTCTCTCTTCTTTCTAACGTCTTCTAATGGTCATTGGCTGTGAAGCTGCAAGTGGTTTGTTTATTTCTCTCTATAAATTCTACTTTTTTAAAATAATCAATGCTGTTAGTTTGTAAGTGGTTTGTTTGTTTCTCTCTTATTCTAAATATTTTTAAGATTGTAAGTGGGTTTGTGATACTCTCTCTTAATTCTAACTTCTTCTAAGGGTAAATGACTGTTAGGTTGTGAGTGGCTTGTTTGTTTCTCTTTTTGTAACTCTATTCTTTCAATTTAAACTATACGCTTGAAAATGCTAATGGCTGTTAGGCTGTAAATGGTTGGTTGTAACATCTCTCAATAATTCTAATTTTTTAAAATTGTAAGTGGCTGTTCAAAAGGTTGTAAGTGGCTGTTGATAAACAACTAGTTAACTTGTAAGTGGCTGTATGGGTATTTAATGTCATAAGTGGTTTGTTACAATAGTCCTGAATGGTTAGGTCAGGTTTTTATATTACTCTCTTTTTTCGTTAAGTGGTTATGGATTTGGTTGTAAGTTCTGACCCCTTTGAAGGTTCATTTGGGGTCAGGTAGTGTAAGTGGTTGTTTTTTTGAAACAAAATCAAATTTTTCTTCTTTTGGCTAGTCAGTAGCTACCTGAAAGCAACACGTTTGTTATCTGACAGTCAACTGCTTAAACAGTGTCAATGGCGTGTTGATCAGTGAACCATACCAGGTACTATCCATATGTATAGGAGTGATCTGAGTGGTGCGGGCTGGTTCATTGGCTACATACGATATTTTTTCAGGTATATATTCGTTTTTAGAAGATTCGTATACATTGGATAGCAGGCGGCAGACAGCAGGGAAATAGCTAATTTCTACAGAACTAATGTCTCTGAGTTGAATCTTCAGTTCTGGCCAGATCGTTTTTAACTCTCTATTTGAAACTGTCCGTGCATATTCTTCCAGTCTTTTCAGACTTGGCTTCTGCTTGTCAAAAGTGATTTGCTGATTTCCTTCAATGAGAGCCAAGTTTTGTTTCTTCTCCCGGATTTTGGTATCCAGCAACCATTCCTGACGCAGGAAGTGACTGTCAAAGCCAAAATTATTGAAGTAATAGGTGAAATATTTTTCTGTGCTGACGATCTGTTCAAAAGTTAAGGCTTTGTCAATTGATTCGGCAATCTTATTTATAGCTACGAATCGGTCGTTCAAGTTTTGCATGTTGTTTTCAAGTTTAGTGGAAATTTCCATATTATTTCTACGATGTAAGATTTAATCATTTATTCGGTAAAAAAATAAAAGGTAAATGGAATTCTGAAAAAATATTTACTTTATGCCAAATTATGCATTTTTACGCATATTTGCAAGGGTAACTACCCATTCAGTACCTTGTTTTTTTGTATAGACAAATGATTTGACAGACTGGTTCTGGTTCTATTTCTTTGTAAGAAAAATATTGTGCCAATAGCTTTGGATGGTATAAAGGTAATTTCTGGTTATTTTCTGTCTTCCATTTCTGCCTGACTTGTGCAGTTTTTGTACTGAGTATGTAACCCAATTTTGCATGAAGCAAAGCCTTCTTTAGCAATAATAGGCTTTTGAGTAGGTAGACAGTCTGGGAAGTATTTTTTACTATTTGCATCTACTGTTGCCCCAATTGGGGCAGGATCTCCACCACTTTTACCAGAAATGTGGCAATCTTTATAAGCTGGACGTACAATATTTAGATTTTTTTTTCACCTTTACCATAGATTATTGTTTTTGTATATGCTGACCATCCTTCGTAAAGAAATCAACAGTTTTCTCAATTCCCTGATTGCCTATCTAATCATGGTTATTTTCTTGACAGGAATGGGCTTGTTTATCTGGGTGTTTCCAGATAGTAGTGTGTTGGATTATGGGTTTGCTGACTTGTCAACCCTGTTTAGCTTGGCTCCGTATATTTTTGTGTTTCTGATTCCTGCCGTCACGATGCGGTCTTTTGCGGAAGAAAAAAAGGCAGGCACCATGGAACTCCTCCTCACTCGCCCTTTGACTGACTGGGATATTATTTTGGGGAAATATTTTGCCTGCTTTCTGCTGATTGTCTTTACCTTACTGCCTACGCTGATCTACTATTTTAGTGTATACGAACTGGGAAATCCGTCTGGGAATATTGACTCGGCAGGGGTGGCAGGTTCATACATCGGTCTTTTGTTGCTGGCGGCTGTTTTTACGGCTATTGGTATATTTGCATCCAGTATCAGTGAAAATCAGATTGTATCATTTATTCTGGCTGCTTTTTTATGCTTTGTCTGGTTTGCAGGTTTTTCGTTTTTATCCTCCCTGAGTTTGGGTGGTGAAATGTCTTATGCCATTACCTGGCTAGGGCTAGACTACCACTACCAAGCCCTAAGCAAAGGCCTGATTGACTCCCGTAATGTGATTTATTTCCTAAGTGTCATTGCACTCATGCTCATGGCTACCCGCCTGGTATTGGTAAGTCGGAAATGGTAATCAAAACGACAGATTCCAGATGAGTCGAAACGCCCAGTTATCGGTATGTTCTGAAAACCGATAGGCTCCCCAGCGGTAGAACGCACCGCCGCCTATTCCCAGACGGGTGAGTTTGAGTAACCGAATCCGAAGAAGATTATCTATAGAGACCCCAGACTCAAAAAATCCTTTGCTGGGACTTTGAATCAAAATACCCTGATGTGCATTTGCATTCGACAAAGTACCTATGGCAATTCCTTGAATCACAGATATATCGGGTTGAAACCAGCCACTTTTGGCCCGTACCAGCAAACTACCAAAGGTGTGCGTAAGAAATCCATAGGCATATTGGTCGGCTACAAACTCATACGGAGACATGGTCTGGAAGTGGTTGGCTACCCACAAGATATTCGCATCTGACTGGCTGCCCCGCATACTGACCAGGTACGGATACGGTAAGTTTCCCCAGATTTTGCCTGCGGCCAGATGCAAATAGGTTTGACCTAGTGTACGATTGCGGAGGCGTGTTTCGTAGAGAGTAGTCAGCCGGGTATAGGCAAACTCACCGTTTAATTCCTGCAAGCCACGTCCCAGATGAATCATCCAGGTGTGTCTGGCCGGGTTGGACAGTACTTCACCGGCACCTACCTGCTGGTATTGTTCACCTGCCACATATTTCAGCCCGATACCCATCTCTGTCACGCGGAATTGATTGGTATAACAAAGCATATCAGTCATGGGTTTGGCAAACGAATAACCATAGGTAGTCGTGCGTTTTTCGTGTAAAAATGTACCAAAAAACTGCCCGTACAGCAGAGCTTTCAGGGCTACTTCTACTTTTAGTTGTTGCAAACTATCAGCACGGGATACCAGCAGGTTACGAAGCGACTCATACACAATGGCGGGTTGTTTGTCACGCAGAAACTCTGCATTGGCTGGTTCCCAGACATCGTGTCGGTACAAGGCTCGTACCTGAAATCGTCCGGTAGAGTCAGACTGGTAGCGGGCGGCAACGCCCCATTTCCAGGCCTGGTCACGTAGTCCGTAGGCCGCAGTGGTTTGTAATTGTATTTTTTTGGAAAATCTGGAACTTGTTTGAACGCCCCAGCCAAGTCGGGGACCTTCGTAAATATTTCCGCCAAGCAAGTACACCAGTGGAAACTGCACATATCCTGCTGGAATGACACCACTAAGTTTGTATTCAGCCAGGCGTGTACCTAGGCGCAAGGCTGTTTTTCGGAAAAACGGCAATTGGTCGTATCGGGCGTAGGTCTGGGATTCGGCAGTCGTGAGCGGAACCAGTCGGTGTTGTTGCCAGAAAATCGAATCTTTCCGGACTGCATCTGAGGCAAATCGGCGGGATAGGGGATCTAGTACAGATCGATTACTGGGAGGAAGGTATTCAATCTGACTGCGGTAACTGTCTATGGAGAGTTGAACAGGTTGTCCCATCAGTTCAGAAAGAGCCGGATAGTTCCATTCGGTATGTACATGGGTAGGAAACCAGTTCTTTCCTTGTTTCGTATAATATTGTTGTATAAAGAAACGTAACAGCAACGAAGGGTCGGCGGGTTCGGCTTCTGCATATACAACTGCATACGAGCCGCTTTTCAGGTGAAGAATTCCTTTGAGTCCTTCAAAATTTTTGCCTTTCTGGGGTTCAAACGAAATTATAAACGTACTGTCAGAGCCATCAATCAGGGTATCCAGTGCGTCAAACAAATACCGATGTGTGCTGCTATTGCTGAGTGGATTGACAAATTCACGTACATTTTGCTGTTGAATTTTCAGATAATCTGGATAAAAGCTAAAAAACTGTGCATCTGGCAGAAGAGCCGAAAATAGGGTACTTTGTGTACCTGTAGTCTGGCTGCCAATGACCCATTCGGTTCGTTCGCCGGGGCGAGGGTGTTGTACCCGACTGTAGATTTCATTGATGAATAAGGGCAGTTGGTGTGTAGTATCTTTTAGAAATACAGACAGGCGTTTTTTACCTGATTTATGTGAGTTGTGTGGACGTATGGTGATCTTCTGGTAGTTCTGATAGACCAGCAAGTTGTGTTGTTCGGGGTCGTTGAGAGGTTTGCGGGCAATGGCCTTTCGGATGAGGGCATGTGTAGGGTTTTCGCCAGGTGTAATCCTGACTTCGGCTAGTTCATGGGTGGTTGCAGACAGCCGCACCTGCATGTAGGGTTGTACCTGTTGTGTATGGGTCTGGTATCCTATACAAGTGAATGTCAGTGTTTTGACTGTGTCCGAAACGGTAAGTGTAAACAGGCCTGTGTCATTCGTATGCGTACCTATGTGAGTACCTGCTACAGCGACAGTGGCAAACGGAATGGGTTGGTTTGTATCTGAAACGACAATTCCCCGAATGGTTTGCGTTTGGGCATAGACTTTTAAACTGCATACTAATAAAAGTAGTAGTATTCTCATCGGAATAGGATTGGTGAAATCAGCATACACAGAAAATTCTTTGACAGGATGAATATACGTAGTGTAGTAGATGGCGGATTGCTAAGAAGTAATAAAAAAATAAATCTACCAGACAAATAAAAAATACCCCATAAAGCGTAGGGTTTGGGAGACTGGTTTAAAGCAGCTTCTGAGAATGGGTTCAGTGGTCTGATAGAGTAGATTTGGATAAATGCAGTAGTAATTTTAGCTATTTTATGACATGGGCTTTTCTCTTTCTTGGGAATTTCGTAAATTTAATCCTATTCAGATGCTACACATCTAACTGACCAACGAACCACATTCCCTTACAGCATTGATCTCTAAAAAATGAGTTTGTCTGCTAACCTTATGGAAGCTGACAGCTACTAAGATGTACTATTGCTAGAACTTTGTAACTTAGAACGATTATGTCGACACACAGATATGTAGGAAGGATGTTAGCCAGGCCGGCATTGTTACTATCTTTTATCTGGATAGGAATAACGGGGTGTTTCAGAAATCATGTCATGACAGAGCGGCGTGTGGCTCGGCACTACAAAAGCAAGCCTGTCAAGCCTACCTTTCATACCATCGAAAATGACTCTGTTAAACTGTACTATGCCAGTGTCGGAGCGGATTCGTTGCCAGTGTTGTTGTTGATACACGGAGCTCCTGGGGGCTGGTTTGGATATATGAACATGTTGGATGACACCTTGTTACAGAAGCATTTTCGCATTGTAGCTGTAGATAGACTCGGATATGGAAAGTCACGCTGGAAAAATCTGCGGGCTGTTACTTCCATTCAAAAACAAGCGGCCGGACTTAGGATGGCTCTGGAACAAATTTCGCCTCAGGCACCCGTTATTCTCGTAGGACGTTCCTATGGGGCTGCTATTGCGGCACAAGTAGCCCTAGATAGTCCCGAAAAAATCAGTCATTTATTTATGATAGCTCCACCGATTGATCCAGAGAAAGAAAAAATATTCTGGTTTGCCAAGGCTGCACGTCTGCGGGTTGTACAGTGGTTTTTGCCTCGTTCGTTTGCTGTAGCTACAGCAGAAAAATTTTCACATGCCGCCGAATTACGTGAAATGAAACCCCACTGGCAAAACCTTAATGTACCTGTCACTATTCTACAAGGAGGGAAAGATTGGATTGCCGATCCAACCAATTTAGATTTTGCCCGTAAATATATTACGTGCAAAAAAGCCAGGTTTTTCTTTTTGCCTTCTGCCGGACATTATATTACTGAAACACATGTAGGCATTGTCAAACGTGCCGTAATGGAAGCTGCCCAATTGCCTGGAGGTAGTACGCTGTTGACTTCGCATGCCACTACAGCTGTACCTCTTAGTGACACATACATTGAGATAAAATAACTTTAGGGTCTCTTTCTTTGGTAGAATACTGCATCTTGCCAAAGAAAGAGACCTGATGATAAGACCTGTTTTTTTAAGTGTATCTCATGTTGTTTTGGTAGTTTTTCTAAAAAAATCCATTAAAAAATCCTCAAAACTACTACCTTTGTCAGGTACTTGCTCTACAAACCTGTATACAAGATAGTTGAATGAATACAAATGCTTCTGGTCTGAAGCTACATAAAAAAAAGTGGCTTGTGTGTTTTTTTTTAGTGGTTGTATTTGGTTTGTCTATCTGGCATACACTGGTGTTTTCAGATGAAATCATAGAACAACAGGGTATACTGACCAAAGAGCCCGTATACAAAAAAAACTCCATTACACTCTCCCTGACAGGCCTTGGGTTTGCACACCTACCTTTTGCTGTTACGGAGACCATTGAAGATGAAAACTACTGGTCATTTGATACAGAAAAGTTTCAACAGGAAGTCCACATAGACGATACACTTACACTGTTGAAACACAGTGAATTAACGACGCTAGTCTATCCAGAAGTAGTAGGAGTGAAACGGGGAAGGCATAATTATGGAAATCTGTTCTGGTGAAATTGTCTAGCCCCGTGGGGGTTTTATCTAATTCTACTTTATGGTGGTATAATCATGTTGGTAGTGTATAGTATAAACTTCTTAATTAAAAAGAATGTTCTTCAAAATGAATATACAATTGCGTTGGGAAGCCGCAAATATATTCTTTCACATATGCCTTCTCATACAGTGGCTTTTATGATGCTGATAGGATTAGCCTATGTTGTATGGTGGGTGCTTGATTTTAAGACCCGTAGCTAACGCATAGATGCAGAATCCGTGCCTTTTATCGTTATTCGTTCCCTCTATTTTAAACTGTTTGGTATCTTTGCAACCTTTTCGTTCGAATGACTAAAGAAACTGTCCTCAAACAATATTTCGGATATGATGCGTTCCGGCCGTTACAGGCAGATATAATTGATACGGTGCTGGCAGGCAAAGACTGTCTGGTACTCATGCCTACTGGAGGTGGAAAATCAATTTGTTACCAGGTGCCCGCTTTGGTTATGGACGGTATTGCTATTGTGGTATCTCCGTTGATTGCCCTAATGAAGGATCAGGTACAAGCCCTGAAAGCCAATGGTGTAGAAGCTGCATTTATTAATAGTAGCCTTACCCAAACAGAACAAAATGCCATTATTAGTCAATGCCTCGAAAAAAAAATAAAGCTACTCTATGTTTCGCCAGAAAAACTGGTAGGTGAAGGATTTTTGAACTTTCTGCAAAGACTGCCTATCAATCTGTTTGCCGTAGATGAGTCACACTGTGTATCATTCTGGGGGCATGACTTTCGTCCAGAATACACCCAATTACATATACTCAAAACTAGATTTCCGACCATTCCAGTCATTGCCCTAACCGCCACTGCTGACAAAGTGACGCGTAAAGACATTCTAACACAACTGCGCATTACTGAGGGTGAGGTTTTTATTGCCTCCTTTGACCGTCCAAACCTGAACCTGACCGTTATGCCAGGACGGAACCGGATCAAAGCTATCCAGGATTTTCTCCTTAAACATCCCTATCAGGCTGGAATTATCTATTGCCTAAGCCGCAAAACAACTGAAGCTGTGGCCAATAAACTCAGAGAGCAAGGCTTCAAAACGTCTCATTATCATGCTGGGATGGACAGTGCCTCACGTTCGCAGGTGCAAGATGATTTTCTCCGCGACAATGTGCAGATTATCGTAGCTACCATTGCCTTTGGGATGGGTATTGATAAGTCGAATGTTCGGTGGGTGATTCATTATAATCTGCCTAAAAATATTGAGAATTTTTATCAGGAAATCGGTCGGGCCGGACGTGATGGGCTGCCTAGTGATACCGTACTATTTTATAGCTATGCCGATGTGATGATGCAGATGGATTTTAACGAAAAATCAGCTGCCTCCCGCAAAGAACTGCTCAATGCCAAGCTAGACCGTATGAAGCAGTACGCCACCGCTGACATCTGCCGCCGTCGTATTCTACTCAGCTATTTTAATGAAGGTGTTGACACCGACTGTAACAACTGCGATGTTTGCCGCAATCCGCGTACCCGTTTTGATGCGACTGTATTGGCTCAAAAGGCCTTGTCTGCCATTGCCCGTACCGATGAGAAAGTCCCTCTTGGAACCCTGATTGATATTTTGCGTGGCTCGTACCGACAAGAAATTACTAGCAAAAATTATCACCAGCTCAAGACTTTTGGGGCAGGAAAAGAATTGAAATATGAAGAATGGGCTGAATACATCTGGCAGATGCTGAACCTAGGTGTGATGGATATTGCCTATGATGAAGGACACGTTTTTAAGCTCAACCCTACTAGCTGGCAGATTTTGAAAGAAAATGTACCTGTTCGCTTATCGGCTTATGTGCCTTTTGCGGAACGGAAACAGGAAGAAGAAGCCAGTCAACGCAGCCAGACAAAAACCCAGCGAGAAATCATCCGTGACGAACTCTTTGAGCACTTACGGACTGTTCGGAAGCAGATTGCCGACAGTGAAGGTGTGCCTGCCTACATTGTCTTCAGTGATGCTACACTTTCTGATATGGCCCAGAAAAAACCTGTCACCCGTGCCGAAATGCTGAATGTGACTGGGGTAGGGCAGGAGAAGTTTAACCGCTATGGCGAAACATTTATGCGAGCTGTGCGAGCCTTTGTAGGCGAAAAACTCAATACAGCTGAGGATACCAAGGAGGCTGCAAAGGTACTGGATATTCCTACACATCAGATTACACACCAGTTTTACCAACAAGGCTGGTCTATGGAACAGATGGCCTCCAAACGAAAAATAACACCAGGAACAATCTTCACACACCTGATCCGACTGCAGCAGGAGGGTGTTGAGATTGACTGGAATCGTTTTATATCCGGCTCCGAACGAGCCGCTATTATGGCAGGCGTGCGTGCATTACAGATGCAAAAAGGAGACCGTATCCAACCTTTGTTTGAGCACCTAGAAGAGAAATTTACCTATGAGAAAATCCGCATGGCATTGATGTTGGATGAGAAAGAGAATGTGCAGGCGTAAAAATAGCGGTGAAGTAGACAAAGAAAAGTAATTCGCTCCTGTTTGGATCTGGATTTAGTGATACAATCATTGCTATTTTTTAAAATACAAGTCCCAAATGTCTTCTATTCTCTTCGCTAAATGATAGGCTAAAAGTGGTGGAACTGCGTTTCCAATAATTTTATAGGCTTGCGATGGACTTACTAAATATCTGGTTCTACTGTTTGCATAAATTCATTTTCAAAAGACTAAACTTCAACTATTTCACTTTCTGTTTTGCCGCTTCTCGCTTTTGCATAATCTTCGTCTTGGATGTATGGTTATTGTCTTCGTTCCATATAGGATTGGAGAATAAGAGCAGCACTTACCTTGTCTACATTGGCTTTGTCCTGCCGATCTTTTTTCTTCATGCCTCCGGCTATTAACGTTTGTTGGGCAATGCGGGAGGTATACCGTTCATCAATGCGGTGAATAGGCGTTTCGGGAAACTGTGCTTGAAGCCGCTTAACAAAGCCTTCTACATGAGGGGTGATTTCGGAAGGGGAATTGTCTGTTTGTTTGGGCAGACCTACCACAAAAGCCTCAACCTCTTCCTGTTGCGTATATGTTTTCAGAAATTCCATCAACTGGTGGGTCAATACGGTTTCCATGGGAGAGGCAATGATCTGTAACGGATCTGTGACGGCTAGTCCAGTGCGTTTCAATCCATAATCTATAGCTAGAATGCGGGGCATATGTGTACAAATGAGTAAATGAGTAAGTTAGTAAATGAGTAAATAAAAGAACTCTTTATTGGCTCATTGGTAGGGCTTGGTTTGTGCCTATACCTAGTGGCTTACAACCACCCCGATCCCGTTTTAAAACAGTTTTCAGGTCTAAAAAAACTGTTTGTGACTCTGGGAAAAGTAAAGGTTTTTGAAAATAAGTACTTGCCCACCATTGGTTTGTACTACAGTAGAATGGTTTGATGGTTGATTGTTCAATAGAAATAATCATTCTACGATTAGTCAATCAACCATTTTATTAATTCCATTGTGCTGCTTTCCGGAGAATATCTTTGACTTCTTTTTCGAGCATGAGAGCTTTGGGAAATAAAATTTCGTTTTCGATACGGGCATGTTTGACCAGGCTTTGTTCGAAGGCTTTCAGTTCAGCAAACACTACTTTCAGATGCAGGCTGTGGTCTGCTGGAAGTGTATAGTTATTGGTAATGTCTCGGATGCCTTCCATCTCATCGTCATGGGTTTCGTGTTCGATGGCAAAGCGTTGCACGGACTGTTTTTCCAGTTCAAAAAATACCTTTCCGGATGGAATCTTATGTTGTTTGGCTTGTTGCAATACCTGTAAGTATTGAAAGAAAGTATCTTCTTCTTCGTGAATATGAATAATGAAATCTTCAATAAAGAGTGGCAGCAGCAACTGAAGATCTTTGACACAGGCCGACGACTCATGTCGAATGGTTTCGACTAGGTGGGCCATATATGGAAGTGTCTGCTTGATAAAGACCCCATGTGAATGACGCAGGTATTCCAGTACTAGGTCTATGGGAAGGCTTTCAAACGTCAGCGAATCGGAGGTGGTGAGCTGGTTCTCTCGTTCCATGCTGCGCAGGATTTGTTCAGAATTCAGACCTTTTCTTCTGCACACATTCTCTAATGTATCGTCTGCATATTCATAAAAACGAATACCAAAGTAGTACAAAACATGTGCGTACACATAATTATCTTCTACGATAGATGTAAGGGTTCGTTGCAGAATGGGTGTTTCCATACAATATTTTTATCCTGAAAACAAATATACAAAATTCTTTCTAAGCAGAACAGGAACTAAAACAAAAAATCCTGCCTTCTCCAAAAAACAAAGAAGACATGTGTTGAGCTGGGTAAGAATGTTTATAAATTATGAAAGAAAAGTGGAAAAAATCTGAGTAAAATCGTATTTTTGATTACTGAATCGTACTTTTTTTCGAAAGCCAGATAAAAACCTAGAAAAAGGGAACTAATACCAGTAGTTTCATTTTCTTATAGCAGTAAACGCCCCTGACATGGGTGTGGACAGGAGAACAGAAAAACAAGTAGAACAGATTCTTCAATCGCAAGATACAATGAGTTAACCAGATAGGTATGAAACATACGCAGAATTCTAATTTTTATGTACGACTTCCCATTTTGCTGGCATTGGCTCTGGCAGGAGGTATTTTTCTAGGAGCTAAAGTAGGTGGTGGGTCTACGAATGGGGGGGTAACCAAAGGCTACCAAAAGTACCGCGAAATTCTTTCGCTCATAGACCGAGACTATGTAGATACAGTGGATGTAGAGGAACTAGTAGACTATTCGATTGAGAAAATGCTCGAAAAACTGGATCCACATACAGCCTATATCTCTTCACGAGACATTTTCATGGCACGGGCACAGCTCGAAAGCGACTTTGATGGCATTGGGGTAGAGTTTAATGTATTTCGTGACACCGTCCATGTCATTGCCCCGCTCATCGGAGGACCCTCAGAAGTGGCAGGCATTCAGGCTGGTGACAAGATCGTCAAAGCAGATGAGGTGGCATTGACCGGAAAAGAACTTGATAATACGTTGGTCTTTAATACCCTGCGTGGCGAACGAGGTTCTAAGGTGAAACTGGGTATTGTCCGGAAAGGAGTAAAAGATGTATTGTATTTTACGGTGACGCGTGACAAGATTCCGCAGTTTTCGGTAGATGCTGCGTATATGACCGACAATAATGTCGGCTATATCAAAGTGAGCCGCTTTGCCGCCAATACCTATGAAGAATTCAAAAAAGCCTTGACTAACCTTAAAAAACAGGGCATGCAACAACTGGTTCTGGATTTGCGGGGTAATCCGGGTGGATACATGGATCGAGCTACCAACATGGTGGACGAACTGGTGGCTGGCAACAAGATGATTGTCTATACAGATGGCAAGGAAAATCGGTACGATCAGAAGATCTATGCCTCGCAGTCAGGTATTTTTGAGAAAGGTGCAGTGGTGGTACTACTTGATGAAGGCAGTGCCTCCGCTTCGGAGATTGTAGCGGGAGCTTTACAGGACAATGACCGTGCCCTGATTGTTGGCAGACGTTCCTTTGGCAAAGGCCTGGTACAGGCTCCGATTCCACTAGAAGATGGCTCCGAGCTTCGCCTGACCATTTCCCGCTACTACACCCCCAGCGGACGCAGCATTCAGAAAGAATATTCGCACGATGGCTCTGATGACTACCAGAAAGACATCGAAAAACGGTATACACACGGCGAATTTTTTAATCAAGATAGTATCAAGTTCAATACTTCCAAGGTTTACAAAACAGCCAAAGGCCGGATAGTGTATGGAGGCGGTGGTATTATGCCAGATGTGTTTGTGCCCCTGGATACGACACATAATACGCCGTATTTGGCCAAACTGTTCAGCAGCAGTATATTACGTGAATATGCCTTTGAATATACCAATGCCCATCGGAAGGAACTGGAAAAGATGTCTTTTACCGATTTTCGCAAGAAGTTTACCGTCACAGATGCCATGTTGAAAGAGGTGATTGCCTCAGCAACCAAAGAAGATATTCCATATGCCGACAAAGAGTTTCAGCATTCAAAAGTCTTTCTGACCAATCAAATAAAGGCATTGATTGCCCGAACTTTTTGGCGTCGGGAAAAAGATGGACTTAACAATGAGTTTTATCAGATTATGGCCGAACAAGATCCTGTCTATCTGAAAGCCTTACAATCTTTTCCCAAAGCCTTGGCCCTGGAACAAGGCAAACTAGCTAGTAGCAAATAAACAGGTAATCTGCAAAAAGACCGCCAAACGAAGAAGGAAAAAGAAATGTGTGACTACTCTTCTTTCCTTCTTCGTTTGGTTTGTAGCTATCTCGGAAAAGAGTCTGCTCCGAAACTCCGGCTTTCTGCCCGACAAGTTGGCAATTCACACATTTACTTTTACTTTTGCGGAAAGAACTATTATTCAATACCTTTTTTATGGCACAAATATCAGATATTTCCAGAGGAACCTTTATTCGGTATAATAATGAACTGGTACAGGTAGTCGAATACGAACATCGTACGCCTGGTAACCTGCGGGCATTTTATCAGGTAAAAATGCGGAACGTTCGGACTGGAAAACTAGTCGAAAACCGTTTTCGCCCGAGTGAGGAGTGTGAGATTGTCCGCGTCGAAACCCGTGATTACCAGTACTTGTATCCGGATGGAGAAGTTTTTGTGTTTATGGACAGTGTTACCTTTGACCAGGTATTTGTACCAGGTGCTACCGTAGGCGAAAATGCCGACCTTTTAAAAGAAGCCATGGTTGTCAAGATTAGTATGGACGAAGACACGCCTGTTTTTGTCGAATTGCCTACCAGTGTGGAAGTAGAAGTGACTTATACAGAGCCCGGCATGCAGGGAGATACTGCTACCAAAACCCTGAAACCTGCAACCATCGAAACCGGAGCTATTATCAGCGTACCTCTTTTTATCAGTATAGGAGACAAAATTAAAGTAGATACCCGTAATCGGGAATATATGTCACGGGTAAAATAATATAAAGTGGCTGAATGGCTCATTGTTCAATGACTCAAAAAAATACCATTGGACAATAAGCTATTCAGCCATTTTATAATATCCCTGTCAGTTCATGCAGGGAGTGAATTTCGTAGGTTGGTGTATAGGAATGAGGCATCTGACCGTGGTTGTAAAATACATGATCCATTCCTGCATTCTGTGCTCCTGCAATATCAGCCAGTAAATTATCTCCAATCATCAGACAATCAGCTGTTTGAGCCTGTGTGTACTGGCAGGCATAATCAAAAATAATCCGGTTGGGTTTATGGGCACCTGCCCGTAATGAAGTAAATACTTCCTGAAAATAGCTACGAATACCAGCACTTTCCAGTTTAATAAACTGCACATCATCAAATCCATTGGTTAGGATATGTAATACATATTTGCTGTGCAGATAATCTAGGGTTTCGCGGGCATGCGGCATCAGGTAGGGTTTGCGTGGGCATGCTTTCATATAGGCTTCCTGTAGCTGAGTCGTGACAGGTGTGGCATCGGGTATGCCTAACAACCGAAATACTTTCGGAAAACGACTTTCCCGCAGTTCTTTTTGCGTAATCATACCCGCACTGTACATATCCCACAACTCATAATTAATGGTATGAAAACTTTCTACAAACGGATGTAGGTCAAACCCAAAAGTGGCATCCAGCTTATGGCTGCCAAAGATCTCTTGTAATGTTTCTGTCGTGTTTCTATGGGAATCCCACAAAGTATCATCCAGATCGAAAAAAATATGTTTGTAAGGCATAGTCTGTATACAATTGTTTATATCATTCACGTACGGATCATGTAGGGGCGAACAATCTTTCGTCTGGTGTTTCCCACCCGACCGTTTGGGAACATTCGCACGTGTGTAGCAATCACACAAATGCAGTGCAAACAGGCGTGAATGTCTGGGCGGTCGTGTGGGGCAAACATCTGGGCGAATGTTTATTCGCCCCTACAAAATAAACAAACAAACCTTAAAACGGAAGTTTTAACCGTTCCACGGGTCGGTCGGCCATTAGGTGTTCTTCTACGATTTCTTTGACATCTGCCAGTTGCACATTTCCATAGGATATTCCTTCAGGATACACTACTACGCTGGGGCCAAAGGCACAGGTATCTAGGCATCCGGCTTTCTGAGCCCGGATTTCTATTTGTAAATTCCTGTCTTTCAGTTCTTTTTTAAATTCTTCTACCAATGCAAGTCCAGTAGCTTCACCACAGGATTTCTTAGGAGCTTCTTTCTGATTGGTACAAATAAATACGTGTTTTCTGAATTTCATCTTTTATATAGATTTAAGGGTTAATGGTTTGATTGGTAAATGGTTCAAGCGGCAAACTAGAAACATTGAATCAGAAGTAAAAAAGACTCTCATCCTAAGACTCACGCTTCATACACCTGTTCAGGTTGCTAGCAAGGCATTTGCCAATCAACCATTTATTTTACTCAATGCTTCGTAGCCGGAACTCTGCCCGGTGTTTACGGTTTTGGTGTAACTTATTGATTGCTAATTCCCGGTTGGAATACAGTACCTGATAAGTTTCCCAGTCGGTTTGCAAGGTCGTATCTTTGCTCATATACTGGAGCAGTTGTCCGATGATTTCTGTAAACTCATCTTTCAGGGAATAATACACCCATTGGTCTATTTTGGTATAGCTGAGTAAACCTGAATTTTTCAGATAAATGACATGCCGGGATGTTTTTGCCTGGGTAAAGTCCAGTACCTGTTCTAGGTCAGAGATACACATTTCCTTGTTTTTATACAACAAATGCAAGATACGCACCCGTGATTCATCACTGAAAGTTTTGAATAACTGGCTTCCGAAAGGTAGATTAAAGTTTTTGAGTTTCATACCAATAGATTCGATCAGATAGCTTTGGCGGGATTGCCAAACACCGTAGCTCCAGCTTTCACCGACTCAACAACCACCGATCCAGCTCCGATACGGGCATTTTTACCCACCGTAATGCCGGGTACCAATGTAGCCCCACTTCCAATAAATACACCTTCTTCCAGGGTTACGCCACTTCCAATGCTACTGCGGGTACCTACCTGAACAAAATCCTTGACCACCGCCTCGTAGTCTACAATGCTACCTGCATGAAACAGGCAATGGCTGCCTACTTTCGCATAGGCCTGAATAATGGCACCTGCACAGAAAAGGTTGCCATGACCAATGGCGGCTGATGAGGCAATATAGGCTTGTTTGTGGATGGCATTGACAGGCATGGCTTTACGTCTGTCGAGCAGCATTTTTACCAGTGAGCGGCGATACGAATTATCGTCAGAGGCAACAAAGGCTTCACATTTGTTGCCCAGAATTTTCAGAAAGCCATCGTCGTCTGTACTTCCCAGTACCGCAACCGAATCAATGTCAATGCCATGCAGTTTGGAGTCATCGTCCAGAAAGCCATATACGATAATATCATTGCTTTGAAAAATGTCTAGTGCCACTTTGCCTAAGCCAGTGGCACCAAAAATAATAACCGGATTCTCCATACGTAGACAGAAGGGGGTAGATTTCTTAGGTGTCAAAAATTGAACAAGCAAAGGTACAAATGAAATGCCGTTTATTCCTAACAATGAATGAGCAAATGAGGCAACTGCGTTGCCCTTTGAGTCTGTGAGAAGCCTAATGCTGTTCCAATGCTGTTCCGGATTTGCAATCCACCAAATGCGATAGCATTTGTCAAAGCCGTTTGATTCAAACACTTCGTGGGTCTCACACACAAACAAATCCTGTGCCTAACACCCGAAAATGCTATGGCATTTTGGTGGATTACAAATCCACCACAGATTCGTTCCAGATTCCAAATCTGGAACAGCAGTACACTATAACAGCGGCAAATGATTGCTTTTGCTGGCGCAAGCATCCGCTTGTGCCCAAGATAAGTTAAGCGTCCGCTTAACATCTGGCTGGACGGCAAGTGGACACTTGTCTGAATGTGAGCACAAGCGGACGCTTGCGCCAGATGAGCAAATGAGGCAACTGTGTTGCCCTTACAGAGCCAATGCTGTCCAATGCTGTTCTGGATTTTCAATCCAGAACGTACCTGTTGTGGATTTGCAATCCACCAAATGCGATAGCATTTGCCAGAGCCGTTTGAGACAAACACCTCGTGGGTCTCACATACAAACAGATCTTGTGCCTAACACCCGAAAATGCTATGGCATTTTGGTGGATTACAAATCCACCGCAGATTTGTTCCAGATTGCAAATCTGGAACAGCATTGGTACAGCGGTGAGACTTTGGCGAATAAACCAAGTCACTCCTGTCAAGCGGACGCTTGCGCCTGTGAGTAAATGGGACAACTCTGTTGCCCAGTACCGACTTGGGGAGATGATTCGTGAAAGTCCCTGAGGATTATTCACTCACTCAATCAATCATTCATTTAGGACGTTCCAGTTTCGGTGAAGCATGCTATACATGACCATGTCTAAAAAGCCCTGTGGGTGTTTGTAGTAGTCGCATAGAGTGCCTTCTTGGGTAAATCCAAGACGCTCGGGAATAGCACGGCTGCGGGTGTTCTTTGCGGCAACCAGAATTTCTACCCGGTTCAGGTGTAGCTCGTTAAAGGCATATGTGAGCATCTGGCGGCAGGCACGTGTAATAATTCCTTTCCGCTGGTATTTACGTGACAGCCAGTAGCCTAGTTCGGCTTTTTGATGGGTGTGGTTAATGGTATTGAGGGCAATACAGCCTACCAGCCTTTTGTCGCACCAGATGGCTACTACTACGCTTTCGCCACGTTTGTACTGAGCAATGCTGTCCTCAATAAACTGATGTGAATCTTCAACGGTATGGGTGGTATCTATCCAGGGTAACCATTCGCGGAGGTATAACCGATTGGCATCAATAATTTCAAACAGAGAAAATGCATCGTCTGGATGTAACAGTCGTAACTGGAAAGTAATATCACGGGTTTTAGTGAATAACATAGAGAGCCGCATCTTGGAACAAAGATACATAAAAAAACAAATAGTAGATTAGCCAAGTCTGTGAGCATATAAAATAAAGAATATATTTGATGGTTTTTTTGCAAATTTTTCCACCAATATCTCCTTGAATCACATATCAACAATAGGGCAATTGGTGGATAGATTTGTATTTACGAAAAAATATATATTTTTGTGGATATACATACAAAACGGCCAAATCTGATCATATCTATTCAACAGATTATTTTTTGATCTGATCGTAGAATTTTTTTGATCAGAAAGCTTACATCCGATTTTTTGCAGTTACAGGGCTTGTTTATAAAAAAAATATTTGCTTAATTTTACCAACGCCCTATCTATCTGACAACACTTCGACAAGCTCGGTGAAACAAATTTTTGACTCATTTTGACTATTATGGGGTTGTTTTTATTTTCATGAACAAGCCCTGTTTGCAGGTATGAGAAACAAAATATCTGAGAATGAGAACTATAATTTGATTTCTACAAAAATCTGTCGTACCTTTTTTATCGTATTTGTGGATACATTTTAGAGCTAGATTTTTGTGAAGGCCTCTGCCAGAGGTCAGATCGGCTACTGATAGGTATACCCAATCGTTTTGCTTACTCACTTATTCTCATTTCTATTGCATGAAGAATTATTTACGGTTTTTCTGTTTTCTTTCCACGTATTTTTTGATAACGATCAGTCTGGTAGCTCAACAGACGCGTACGGTCACAGGGAGAGTAACCCAATCTGAGGACAATGAGCCGCTTCCTGGCGTAACTGTTGCTGTCAAGGGTACTACTATGGGTGTGCAGACGGATGCGATGGGCAACTACCAACTGACCAATGTGCCTGAAAAGTCGCTGCTGGTTTTTACCTTTATTGGCCGACAAACGGTGGAAGTACCTATCGGAAACCGGGCCGCTATTAACATACAACTCGAACCCAATGTAACCGAACTGACCCAGGTGGTGGTCACAGGCTATACAACTGAGCAGCGGCGGGACATTAAAGGGGCTATTGCTACCGTAAGCAGTGAACGGTTCAAAGATATGCCTGTGGTAGGGATGGATCAGGCCTTACAGGGACAGGCAGCGGGGGTGCAGGTAACGCAGTCTTCTGGTACACCTGGCGGTGGCATTATGGTTCGGATTCGGGGAAATACCTCTCTTTCTGCCTCGAATCGGCCTTTGTTTATTGTAGATGGCATTCAAGTAGAAGATGGTGGGTTGGGGCAACGAGACTTTGGCGGACAGCAAGACAATGCCTTGGCTACCCTTAATCCCAATGACATTGAGTCTATGACGATACTAAAAGATGCTTCTGCCAAGGCATTGTATGGTACACGCGGAGCCAATGGGGTAGTGGTTATTACCACCAAACGGGGGAAAAACAACGCACGGACAACCCTGGAAGCTACCGTACAGCGGGGCATGTCCTCTGTGGTGCGGAAGCCTGAATTGCTCAATTCGAACGAACTGCTCGACTTGCAGCGGGAAGCCGTCATTAACGGTGGCGGAGATCCAGATAAACTGGGCTTGATCCGGGGCGTAACCAATGGCGTAAATACAAACTGGATAGATGCCGTATTACGCCAGGCTATATACCAGCAATACCAGCTCAGTGCCCGTGGAGGCAACGAAAAAACAGGGTTTTATCTGAATACAGCCTATCGGGACGAAGAAGGGGTACAGCTCAATAATCGGTTTGTACGGTTTACTGCTACCTTAAATGTAGACCATAAAGCTTCAGACAAGTTAGCCTTTGGGAATACCCTGATGATATCCCGTGCCCGAAACGATCGGGTAAAAGGGGACAATTTTCTGGATGGCGTGTATTCAGGAGCTATCAAAAGCCTACCCTATTACAGTCCATACAATGAACAGGGGCAACTGTATGTACCTAATTCACCAGGATATGCAGATCTGCCGAATTTTAATCCTGTCGGGCAGGCTCTGTTGCCTCGTTTTCAGACATTTTCCATTAAAATGCTGGGTGGACTCTATGTCAACTATACATTTACACCCAAACTGAAATTTTTAACCAAGTTTAATATTGATTATAACAATGCAGTAGACGACCAATTTGAACCATCCACTACAGCTATTGGAGGAGTTCTGACCAGTGTGGGTGGAAAAGGCTATGGCGTATATGGCAGTGGTACCTATATTACCTGGAACAATACCAACATGCTCACTTACCACCTGGAAATAGACAAACATGGGTTTGAATTTCTGGCAGGAACGGAAGTCTTGCAACGGACTGAACGTACATCCAGCGTAGTGGCTCGGCTGTTTCCTCGCGATGAATTTACTTATATTGATGGAGCAGAGGCGGTGGTAGATGACGGAGGTTCGTTTTTATTAAAATCCGGTCTGGTATCTTTCTTCAGCGAAGTAAAATATAATTTTCAGGACAAATACCTGTTTGGGGCTACCATTCGTACGGATGGTTCTTCACGGTTTGGAGAAGGAAAACAATATGGTGTATTTCCGGCATTCTCGGCAGCTTGGCGGCTTTCGTCTGAACCTTTTATGAAAAATTTTACCTTTCTGGATGACCTGCGACTAAAGGCTAGTTATGGATTTACAGGCAATGAACGCATCGGAGATTACCTGTATTTGCAACGTTTTGGAGGAGCCTCTTACAATGGTGTGTCAGGACTAGCTCCTAGAGGACTAGGAAATCGAAACTTGCAATGGGAGAGAACCCGGGAAGGCAATGTAGGGATAGAAACCTCACTCTGGAATGGGCGTGTCACGATTACATTGGATGCTTATTCCAATCTGACTAGTAAATTGTTAAATACATCACCACTGCCTGCTACTACCGGATTCACTGGTTTTCAGGGCAATACAGGAACCATATCTAATAAAGGTTTGGAACTGACTGTCAATACAGTTAATGTAGACCAGATATTCAAGTGGCGAACGAACTTTAATATTTCTCACAATAAAAACCGAATAGAAACTTTGTCTGACTCTCTGCCTCGTTTTCCAGGATATGAAGCCAGTGGAACCAATAGTACCAATATTGTTAAAGTGGGTGAGGCATTGGGAACATTCTGGGCTCTGAAATTTCTGGGTGTAAATCCGGCTACAGGCGATGCTATTTATGAAGATACCAATGGCGACGGAATTATGACACCTGATGACGCACAAGTGGTAGGAAATGCACAACCCTTATTCACGGGTGGCTTGACCAATACCTTTAGCTGGAAAAACTTTGATCTGACTGTATTTTTGCAATGCTCGTATGGAAACAAGATTTTGAACTTCAGCAATGTTACGCTGCTGAATGCAGGTGATGATATTCAGAATAATCAATCCAAAGATGCCTTGCGACGTTGGCGGAAACCGGGTGATATTACGGATATACCCCGCTACCAGTTTAATCCAAATCGTACAGAGGAAAACAACCCCAATGCCTACCTGAGTAGCCGATTTATTGAAGATGGTTCGTATTTGCGTCTGAAAAACCTTTCTGTAGGCTATCGAGTACCACAAGTCTGGGTGACACGGTTTCGGTTACAGTCGGTGCGTTTATTGTTGTCGGCTACCAATCTGTTTACAGTGACACGGTATTCTGGGGCAGATCCGGAAGTAAGTACGCTGGATGGTACTACGACTACCCAAGGTATTGATTTTTTTACATTTCCACAGACAAAAAATATTCTGGTTGGTCTGACGGTCGGTTTTTAATCTTGGTTCTAACTGTTTTTATTCATGAAAAATAAGGTTTTTTATATAGTGGTTGCGTTGGTTGCGGTACTAAGTGGATGCAAAGAAATCCTCAAACCCAAACCTAATAATATTTTATCAGCAGACATTGTGCTTACCTCGCCAGATGACGTGCCACAGGTGCGTATTGGTTTATATGGAGCCTTGCGTGGTACGGGTGCTTTGTCTGTCGTTGCTGGTGACCTAACCGCCGATCTGGCCATTCACAATGGGACTTTTACTGTATATAATGAGCTGAGTAACAAACGGATTCCGTCTACCAATGGGGCAGCCAGTGCATACTGGGGCGGGCTGTACCGATTGATTTATATCTCTAATTTCATTCAGGAACGTCTTCCCAAGCTTACCAGTGTACCTACCTCTCAACGTAATACATTGATTGCAGAATGCCGGCTGCTGCGGGGATATGCGTACTTTATAGCCGCTCATACTTATGCGGGTGTTCCGTTGGTAACTACTACAGACATAGCTATAAATAGGAATATACCTCGCACTACTAAGGAGGATATTTTGGCATTTGCCCTGAAAGATATGACCGAAGCTATTCCTGCATTGCCAGACTCTGCAGTGTCTGGCAATGCAGGCTTTGCCACCAAACATGTAGCCCGTGCCATGCTGGCCCGGTTTTACCTCTATCAGAAAGACTGGCAGAAGGCCGAGCAATTTGCCACACAAGTCATTGATTCAAAGCAATTTACTTTGGAATCTTCCTATAGTACGATTGTCAATGTGGATTTTACCCGTGAGTCTATTCTGGAAGTAGGCTACGCTGTGACAGACGACCCAGGAACGAGTACCTATGGGTTGAATAATATTTTTGTAGGTAGACGCGAAGTCATTCCTGCTAATCCATTTCTATTACAACTTTTTGGCTCAGAAGCTGGCGAACGTACACAGACTGTAAAGTTTGATTCCAAAAACCAGCGAGGCAATGACAACGGATTTGCAGTTGCTAAATATGGAACTGCCGACGAAAATAACAATAATATTGTACTGTATCGACTGGCAGAAATGTACCTGATCCGGGCTGAAGCCAGGGCACAACAAAACAAACTGATAGATGCTGTGGCAGATATCAATGTGTTGCGGAAACGGGCCAAGGCTATTACCCTGAATGTGACTAGCCAGGCAGAAGTGTTGCTGGCCGTGGAGCGAGAACGCCTCTATGAACTGGCCTTTGAGGGGCACCGTTGGTATGACCTAGTACGTACAAGCAGAGCCAAAGCGGTGATGTCTGCGTATACATCCAACTGGAAAGATGCCTACGAACGTTGGCCTGTACCTCAAGGCGAAATTCAGCAGAATCCAGCCCTGAATGGTGCCCAGAATCCGGGCTATTAGCCCTTGGACGACTGGAGGAATGTTAGATGGATATTTAAGTTGAACTTTCTTATTGCAAATAAAGATGAATGGAATGATTCGAACAATAAAACCTATTGTATACACACTGAGTCTGTTTGGCGGAATCTGCCTGGCACTGGTTTCATGTAAAGAAGATCGGATTATCTTTGAAGGCCCTTTCCATGTCCGATTTACAGATACGACAGTTATCCAGCGAGAAAGTTATCCCAGAACCCTCAACTTACAGGTACACAATGCCGGACCACAACTGAAAGAAGCCATCACGGTTCAATATGTAGTGTCTGGAACGGCACGTGAAGGCATTGACTATACCATTTTGGGCACCAAAGGCGAGGTAGTTATTCCAGCCAATCAGAGTTTTGGAGAAATCCAAGTCAAACTCATCAACAATGCCAATGATCGGCTAGACACTCAAAACCTGATTTTCACCCTCACCAGCGTAAAGCCAGCCAGCTTGCAGGTTGGGTTTGGTAAAAATAAAAACATCGGCAACAAAATGACCCTCACCATCCAGGATGATTGTATTTTGAGTGGCTATTACATTGGGACACGGGTGCTGAGTGGGAGTACTGTAACCGTTCCAAATATACAGGTGACTAGTACTGACTGCAATGAATTTTTGCTTTCAAACTGGAATGTGGAGATATTTACGGTTTCAGCCGTGCATCCTACATTAAAGGTAATAGATGTAAAAGATAATTCTATCATCATTCCACCTCAATTAAATACCTATTTTGGTAGTGATACCTTGCGGGGAACTGGTTCATGGAATCCATTAAATGGAAACCTAACATTGAATATAGAATGGAAGACAAAAACAAGGAATCAGAAAGATGATAGCCTTGTTCGTCTGCCTACATTAGTATTTATTCCAGAAAAATAAAAACAGATACTTATATGATAAAGAGACTATTACTGCTGTTAGTAAATCTGTTAATACTAGCGGGTTGTTCTGAAAAGAATGATCCTAAGCCGCTGACATACTCCCAACTACTGACAGGGACAGAGAAAAAAGCATGGAAAATGACACTAGTTGAAAGAATTGATGAAGGACGTACTCTATCAGCTAGTGCTTTAGATTTTTTTGAAGTTGAATGTTTTGCTGATGATTTATATGTGTTTTATGCCAATGAAGAGAAGCTTATGGAGGTAACTGAAGGACTTACTAAATGTAGATCTTCGGATCCTGATGTGTATTTTGAAAGTTCATGGTCATTAGTGAATTCAACCGCTACACTTGATTTTCCTATACCTATTATTTTTGGAGGGCAGTCTGTACCATTTGTGTTAAAAGAACTAACCGCTAAGCGTATGGTAGTAGAGTATTACTATTCAGATATTGATCTTAGCGAGCGGTATACATTTGAGGCACAGAGTGATAAGTAGTAAAAAATGAGTGAATTACTTTTTTTAAAATAGAGAAAACAATGACTAGATACATACTAGGGTTACTGCTGGTATTAACGGTGTCTGTTGGTGTGCGGGCACAGAAAGTAGACAAATGTGCTACAATGGAAATGGACTCCATTTTGCGGCGGAAATTTCCAGAACTGGGCACACTGGCCGACTTTGAAAATGACCTGCAACAGAAAGTGAAACAAATGGAAGCTCGTTACAAAGCTGGGAGGACTACTGCGGGTATCATCACGATTCCGGTAGTAGTACATATTATCCATAATGGAGAAGCAGTAGGGCAGGGACGCAACCTGAGTCAGGCACAGGTACAGTCGCAATTGGCAGTACTCAACGAAGATTTTCGTCGGAAAACAGGGACACGCGGTTTTAACAGTGATTCTAGGGGGGCTGATATTGAAATAGAGTTTTGCTTGGCAACGCTGAATCCACAGGGGCAAAATATGACAGAGCCGGGCATAGACCGCCAACGGGGAAATCAGGCCTCCTATACCAGAAACCAGATAGAAGCGGATATAAAACCTAATACCATCTGGGACCCAAATCGGTATTTTAATATATGGGTATTGGATTTTACGGGTACAGATGAAAACCTAGTAGGCTATGCTCAGTTTCCCAGTCAGTCAGGATTAACAGGATTACCAGAAAGTGGTGGTGCATCCAATACAGATGGGGTTGTAGTCCGGTATACCAGCTTCGGATCGGCAGAGAAAGGTACTTTTCCTGTACTTCAGGCTCCCTACAATCTTGGGCGTACTTTGTCGCATGAAACAGGTCACTGGCTAGGGCTACGTCATATCTGGGGGGATGGTAATTGCGCCAACGACTATGTAGAAGATACACCCGAACAACAATCAGAAAGCCGAGGCTGTGCCAGAGGCAGGGTATCGTGTGGAACAACGAATATGGTTGAAAACTACATGGATTACTCTGATGACCTGTGTATGAACATTTTTACACGTGGACAGAAAACACGTATACTCGCAGTCATGGAAAACAGTCCCCGTCGCCGGGAGTTACTGAATTCTAATGTTTGTGGGAATCTGGTCACTTCTAAGCCTGTACCTAACTTCCGATCCAGCAGACAACGTACCCTTAAAGGTGCAAAAGTGACTTTCTTTGATTTGTCTGCCAACCAGCCTACTCAATGGCAATGGACTTTTGAAGGAGGTATTCCAGAAACTTCTACTGAAAGAAATCCAATCATTACCTATAACACACCAGGCATGTACAAGGTGACATTGCTATCTACCAACTTTCTGGGAACTTCCGAACCTTTGGCTCGCAGTGGATACATAGAAGTATTAACAGAAGGGATCTGTAGTATGAACTCTAACTTTACGGGTACTGCAACTGTACTGAAAGAAACGGCTCCTGCTACTGGATACATTGCCGGACATAATTCGAAAGGAGACCTAGCTAAAGCTGAATATTTTACCAATAGTCTAGGTTATATCAATGTCAGTGGCGTTTCAATCCAATTTGGTAAGGCAATTGCCGCCAAAGGTTCTACAACAGAAGCTACTGTCACAGTGATTGCCTGGAACGCCCGTGGTTTTCAGAGTAGTCCAGGAGCTGTGCTGGAACGCAAAGAAGTACCTTTACGTACAATCTTGCAGGATGTGGCACAAAATCAACCCACACAGATTATCTTTGACCGCAATGCTCCTGTCAATGGTCAGCCCTATTTTATTGGCATCGAACTCACCTATGGCACCAAAGACACGGTGGCCTTAGTCACGAACCAGAATGGCGAAGCGACACAGATTACCTCTTGGGAAAAAAACAAAGCTGGCGAATGGAAGCCGTATTCCATTAACCGGGGTTTGAATATTGCCCATGCCATTACGCCGCTGGTTGGCATGAATGAATCGGTACAAGTATCTGCCTCATCTGTATTTGTAGAGGCCGGACAGCCTGTTACATTGACAGCCAAAGGAGCCAGTATTTTTTCCTGGACACCTGCTCAAAATCTGAATGGGACACTAGGGGCACAGGTAACAGCATATCCTACCCAAACTACTACCTATACTGTAACTGGTTCGGGCCTTGATCTCTGCAACAACAAAGCCAGCATTACGGTGTTTGTGCGTAATCCAACGGCTACTGAATCTCCTTTATTAGACCAGACTCTGACCCTTCACCCCAATCCAGTAGAGCAGGTTACGATGCTGGAAGTAGAAAATGAGGTGCGGGGAGCTGTATCTATTGAGGTATATACCTCCATTGGAAAGCAAGTTGTACAGATCAGGGACAGGAAAGGAACAGGTACATACAGCCGCTTACTAGATATGCGTAGTCTGGCTTCTGGTGTATATGTCATTGTTTTCAAACTCAATACAGGTGTAGCCCGTCGAAAACTCGTCAAGCTGTAGGTGGCAAACACCTAGGTTAGTCCCTACAAATAAAACCCTACATAGGCAGACATAAAAGATAAAACACAAGCTAAGTTCAAACACCTTTTCAGTATAAAGAGTAAAAAATAATTAAACCATTTTTGGTTATTACTGACAGAATATAGATATTGAATTACTAACCCTAACCCACACATATACACAATGAAACATTTACAACGTGTTGTTCTATTGATAGTGCTGACAGCCTTGACATTTGCCTGTAAGAAAGATGATGATCCCACTCCTTTGACACGAGCAGATATGCTTATGGGAAAAAAATGGAGAATAACAAGCTTGACCCTTAATACACCTATTGTAGGAGATACACTTGGAAGACTACGTTATCCAACTAATCCATCACCTACAGATTGGTACAATAATGGTATAGCATCTTGCGAAAAAGATGATATTATTAGTTTTAAATCAGGCAATCTATATGCCTTAGAAGATGTGGGAACTACGGTTTGTGGGCCACAGATATGGACTACAGGAACATGGATATTAAGTGCAGATGAAACGAGTATACAGCTAGGAAGTGGAGCCTTTGTGGGATATTACACAGGTTTTATTGAAAACTGGGTTATAAAACAATATGTGCGCCAAATTCTGAGTTAGCTAAACTAAAAGCACTTCTACAAATGTTCTTAAGTTTTGCCAACCCAAACAACTTGTAAAAGTGCTACTTATTACTGAACTCTTAACCGTAGTCAGCT
>JACCDR010411024.1_pt1 | contig 58534 bp, 44 predicted proteins | sample 7446431 | NCBI WGS metagenome assembly JACCDR01 (sample SAMN15323443, study PRJNA562643) | freshwater metagenome | isolation source: river surface water | place: USA:Blue River Watershed | collected 2017-08-17 | reverse complement strand
TGCTCATTGCAATATAAAGTTTTTTTTTCACCTTCGTAGTTGAAAGTCGGTCGTTTATCACAATTTAAACAGCGCGTGTGCTTCACATTTATCATCCCATCTAGTTTATGCTCATTGCAATATAAAGCTTTTGTTTTACCTTCGTAGTTAAAATTCGGCCGTTTATCACAATTTAAACAACGCTTACTCTTCACATCGATCATTCCGTTTAGTTTATGGTTTGTGCAATATTTACCTGTTTTTTCTTCTTTATAATTAAAATAAGCACGCTTATCGCAAATTTTACACTTAGCCATATTTTGATTCAATTTATTACAAAAACTTTAAATATTCAATTTTTAAAAAAATAAGTTTATTACTATTTTGTCTAAAGACTAATTAGTTGTTTTTTTATTTAAGGATGAGCTTGTTTGTAAACTTCAAATTCGCTATGTAGCTGTTCAAATTTAGCCATCATTTCGTCTAATTTGTTAGATAAATATTGAACCGAGCCTAACAAGTGATTCGTAATTTCGCGAGTACTAACTGTTCTGCAGTCAGTCAGACCGTCTCGCTCGCTAATTTCTACAGCAGAAGGAATTACTTTTTCTACTGCTTGAGCGAGCAAACCTCTATGTGTCTTTTGTTTATTAATGTAGTTGTAATCAACAAGTTCTAACTTCATTACTCTTTCGTGAGTTTCTTGGAGAGAAGCGATAGTAATATTCTCCTTGAGACGTTGGTCAGATAATTCCTGCAGTTCCGTCACAAACAACGAAGAATTGCTTAATCTCAACGATTCAGTCATAACACCAGCCGTCATCAAGTTAACTACAAAATGACCGTCTTCGCTCGCTGAAGTAATATCAGCACTAACAACTCCTACACTACCGAATACAACATTAGAGTTAACAGAGTTTTCTATCTTAAAGTCAACTCCGACGCCAAGCCCATTGGCCGGTGTTCCGCTAGTTGTTCTCATGATTGTTAAAGGGCTGCCTTGAGTGTCAGCTACAGCGCTATCATAAGTTAAATTCAAATTGTTCATAGAAATAGAATTAATTCCTACTATGTCTTTAGACGAATTCAACACAAGCGCTTTGCTTGCTTCAGCAGTACCAGGTGTAGTATCAACATAGTTCAACTCAGCAGCAGTCGAAGTTACTAACACGCCAGCGAGTTTCAAACCTTTGTCCGTTCCGTTGTGTACAGCAATGTTTACAGAGTTAGCCGCAGTAATCGAAAGGTTATTACTGTCGTCCATAGTAAAGTCAGCTTTGCTCAATGGAGTGCTAGTGCTGTTATCATTGTATGTTAGTCTTAAGACATTACCAGAAGTTTCATTAATTTGTAAACCAAAAGTTAAATCGCTAGTGTTGATACCAACATTACCCGTAGTGTTAATATTTTCAGCGGATAAATCTTGAGCAGAGAAAGTAGTTACATTAATAGTATCAGCCGAAAGAACATTAATATTATTAATATCTCTAGACGAATCTAACACTAACGCTTTGCTAGCTTCAGCAGCACCAGGAGTTGTATCTACATAGTTTAACTCCACAGCCGTCGAAGTTACTAGTACACCGGCCAACTTAAGACCAAGCGTACTTCCGTTATGACCCGCTACATTAAAATTATCGCTAGAATGAATAATGGTTTCGTCTCCAGAAGAATTAATAGTGAGTTTACCATCAGCAGAAATAGTCATATCCGCGTAGTTAACAGCAGAACCGTCAGCATCATTGTACGTCATACGAAGTACATCACCAGTCGCCGAATTAATTTCTAACTTCTTGGCGGGAGCACTAGTACCAAGACCCATTAGGCCAACATTTGTAAGACGCATGGTTTCGCTTCCGGCGTTGTAAAATCTAAGCTCATCGTTGTCATCACCAGCTGCAGTTTCGGCAAGAATCTTCGTATCTTGGTCAACATCAGTTACACCGCCTAGAGAACCCCAAGCATTACCAGCACCAAAACCTTCAAATTGCGAAGTTTCAGAGTTGTATCTAATTTGACCTGCAACTCCAACAGGTCTAGCAGCTGTGTTACCAACAGGAATGCGAAGAGAAGGACCATCTACGTCTACATTAGCAGACAGAGTAGTATCACCGCTAACAACCATTTCTTGACCAACATTTAAATTCTTAGCAATACCTACACCGCCGGCAACAACGACAGCTCCGTTAGTAGAAGATGTGGATTGCGTAGTGTTTTCTACAGTGACAACACCAGTTACATCCATATCACCAATAACGTCAGCTTTACCCTTAAGATTAAAGTAACCATCAGAAGAACCCTGAGTAGTAATGAAAAGAGTATCATCACTATAAGCAAGACGGGCATCATCATCAGTTCTAGAGACACCTACAATTCTTTTCAGCGTGGAGGAGTAAGCGAAGTCAACAAAGTTAGTATTCAAGTTGCCAGAAATTACAGACCATGAAACACCGTCAGCACTAGTCAGTGTTAGTCTAGTGTTCTCTCCGACAGCTACGAATTTAGATAAATCAGAAATCCATTGTAAATCAGACCATATAGCAAACTGATTCGAATCCAACTGAGTAGCCGTCCAAGTAGTGCCGTTAGTCGAAGTGAAGTAAAAGAGCTGACTGAGAGCTATAAATTTGTTTAAGTCGCTAGACCATTCAACAGTGCTGATAGTTTCTCCGGTTTCCGGCATTACGCCATGCGTCCAACTTACACCGTCAGCACTGTAAGCAACCTCGCTGTTGTTACCAACTGCTACAAATTTACTTTGAGCTGAAGACCAAGCGACATCTCTGTAGTCCTTATTCGTAAATCTGGTTTCGACCCACGTATTTCCATCTGTAGACGATAATGCGATAGAACCACCAACAACAACTAATTTATTACTACTTTGAGTCATAGATAATTGTTGAATGCTATCATAAATAGTATGAGTTTGACCGTCTACAGTCGTAGGGTTTGACACTCCAGTCCAGCTAATACCGTCAGCACTGGTCATTACTTTGAATTTTACAAAATCAGGCTCATCGAATTCATTGAAGCCAGCAAATTCTTTACCAATAGCTACGAATTTATTCAAAGAACTAATCCATTTAATGTCATGCCATTCGCCAGCAACAGCAGCAGTTGACGTCCACGCAATACCATCTGTAGACGTTAAAATATTAGAAGTAAAAGTTTCGTTAGACCATGAGTAGCCCATAGAAACAGCAGCGTACAATCCAAGAGTCGGCGACCATTCAACAGCTCTCCAGTTTTGATCTAACACAGCAGCATTAGAAGAACTTCTGTTGACCCAAGTAGTACCGGCGGCAAAACCATCCGGGTTAGAAACAACAGTATTACCAGCATTGTCGCCGACATACAAAGCTTTCTTAATACCAGCACCGCCTAACACTTGAAGAGCGCCGCTGTCTGCACTAGTAGAGTTAGTGAGGTTTGTTACTTTAGCAATACCACCAACATTTAAATTCTTAGCGATACCAACACCGCCAGCAGTTGTAATGGCTCCGGTAGTAACACTGGTAGAATCATCAGTTCCTACAGCAGTAAGATTAGAAGTTGAAAGAACATTAATATTAGAAATGTTACGACTAGAGTTAACAACCAGAGCTTTACTAGCTTCAGCAGAGCCGGGAGTTGTATCAACATAGTTTAGCTCAGTAGCAGTAGAAGTTACTAAGACACCAGCTAACTTAAGACCCTTAGTACTTCCGTTATGTCCGGCGATATCTAAATTATTAGTATCATGAATAAAAGTAGTTTCGCCTACAGAATTAATAGTAAGGTTACCGCTAGAAGATACCGACATGTCTACGTAGTTGACAGCGCTTCCGTCTGTGTCATTATACGTCATACGAAGTACATCGCCAGTAGCAGAATTAATTTCTAATTGTTTAGAAGGAGCACTAGTACCGAGACCAAGTAGACCAGTGTTAGTGAGGCGCATAGATTCAGAGCCAGCATTGTAAAATCTTAATTCATCATTGTCGGCACCCGCAGAAGTTTCAGCGAGAATCTTCGTATCTTGGTCGACATCAGTAACACCGCCGAGCGAACCCCAAGTGTTACCAGCGCCAAAACCTTCAAATTGAGAGGTTTCAGAGTTGTATCGAACTTGACCAAGTTGACCAGTAGGTCTTGCCGCTGTGTTACCGACCGGAATACGAAGAGAAGGACCGTCCACATCGACATTACCATCAACATTTAGATTTTGACCAATATTTACACTTTTAGCAATACCAACACCACCAGCAACTGTAAGAGCACCGGTTGTCGTGGTTGTAGAATCAGTTGTATTTTCTAAAGACTCAGGAACCGTAATAGAAAGAGTGTTATCTAACTCCATAATTTTATTGCCTACAGAAGCATCAGTACTACTGCTGTACCATTGATAACCAGTTTTGGATTGATTAGCTAAGTAACCACCAGTTAGATAATTCAGTTTGAAGAGAGAAGATACAGAGTTGATTACTCCTGTAGAAATAAATCTCCAGCCGTTTATTGGCTGAGAATAGTTAACTACATTGTAATATAAAATATTATTAGAAAATACAGCTCCGTTATTTTTGACTTGTAACCAACCAACACCTGGTATATCATCATTAGCTATCGTCAACAATGTAGTTTGCCAAGTGGTACCATCTAATGTATATAATAAGTTTTTAGAAGTAGCTGGATTGCTAGGATAAATAGCGAATACACCATTATGATTATTGTTACATATACTTCCGAGTAACATACCTCCTAAAGAAGGCAATGTGACCGAAGTCCAAGTAGTTCCATTAGTAGATTGCCACAGAGAAGAGTTTCCTACAGTGAATGCAAAGTATTTACCTATAGAACCATTATAATATACGTTAGCTCTTCCCCCTGAAGGAGTTGTGGCCGCAGTCCATATTTCACCGGTGGGGGAAGTCCAAATACCTACAGTATTCGCAATTATATATAGATTAGAATCGTAAAAGAATTCACAGGTCGCAGAATATGTGTCCTCGAGACCTGTAAACGTGGTTGTGCTTTGGTTAAAAGTAGAACCGCCGTCGGTAGTATAATAAACAGTTCCCTGATGTACATATAAGAAGTTAGTAGAAGACTTAACAGCTACTTTTTTGTATATTACAGTATTTGCCGTCGGAGACAAAGGCAATGTCTGCATAACCGCAGTAAATCCAGTCTCAGTGCCTTTAAGCAAGCCAGGGCAGTAAGTACCACCTGCTCCATTAAATCTACAACTAGCTATAATGGTACCGTCTCTAGCAATACTCGGGACACAATAACTAGAACCTATAGTCATAGAGCTATAACCGTTAGCGCTAATATACGTGTCTACAAAAGTTCTAGGGATACTTATGTATGTAATATTTTGACCAGATAGTTTTACTAGGCTTAATTGACCGGTAACGCCTTCATTTCTTACATAATCATAAAATCTTATAATTTCACTACCAGATACCATATTAATATTACTGAATGCATTAGGGTCAAACGCTCCTGTTTCTGAAGACGAAAGAACAACACCAGAAGTCGTAGTAGTTCCAGTAACTACCGCATTACCAGTAGCAGAAATATTATTAATGTTAGCAATGTTACGACTAGAATTCAATACAAGAGCCTTACTAGCTTCGGCAGTACCAGGGGTCGTATCTACGTAGTTTAACTCAGCGGCAGTAGAAGTAACAAGAACATCACCAAGTTTAAGGCCCATGTTGCTACCGTTATGACCTACTACATTAAAACTGTCGCTAGAATGAATGAGAGTTTCGTTTCCAGAAGAATTAATAGTAAGTTTGCCGTCAGAAGAAATAGTCATATCCGCATAGTTAACCGCGGAGCCGTCAGCGTCATTGTAAGTCATACGAAGTACATCACCTGTGGCAGAATTAATTTCTAACTTCTTAGCAGGAGCACTAGTGCCAAGACCAAGCAAACCAACATTTGTAAGTCGCATAGATTCAGCACCAGCATTGTAAAATCTTAATTCATCATTGTCAGCACCTGCAGAAGTTTCAGCAAGAATCTTAGTATCTTGGTCAACATCAGTTACGCCACCAAGGCTACCCCAAGTGTTACCAGCACCAAAACCTTCAAATTGCGAAGTCTCTGAGTTATAACGAACCTGGCCCAATTCACCAGTTGGTCTAGCAGCTGTGTTTCCAACCGGAATACGAAGAGAAGGACCGTCCACTTCTACATTAGCAGACAGAGTAGTGTTTCCAGTCACAGTAAGCGTTTCGCCAACGTTTACACTTTTAGCAATTCCTACACCGCCGTCTACAACTAGAGCACCTGTCGAAGTGCTGGTCGAATCGGTAGTGTTATTCATATTAACAACACCGGTTACATCAATTCCGCCAATAATATCAGCATCACCTTTCAAGTTAAAGTAACCATCTGCGGTTGTAGTTGTTGTTGTTGTTGTTGTAGTTCCGGGGTTGAAAGTGGATTGAACAATTCTAACATTATTATCATTTCTAGATACTGCAATCATTTTATCTAAAGAAGGAGCATATACAAAATCTTCATAATCAACATTAGGAATACCAGTGTAAGAAGTCCAAGTAACACCGTCTGAACTTGTAATAAGAGATTTAGAATGAGCAAATCCAACAGCCACGAACTGACTGGTCTCGTCAACCCACTGCATATCTTTCCAAGTAGCTGAATCTAACTGAGGAATGGGGGTTTCATCCAAAGTTAACATAAGAGTAAATGTAGTCGCATCCGTAGAACTGTAAGAACCAGAGATACCTTTAAGAATAAATTTATTTAGAGTAGGCGAGTACGCAATAGTTTCGAAGTAGTCGTTAGAAGAATGAGTATTGTGGGTCCAATTAATACCATCTGAAGACGTAGAATATAAACCATTTTCGCCAATAGCTATGAATTTATTAATAGTACCAGCAGCCCAAATGACATCATTAAATCGTCTATTTGTTAATCTAATTTCTGTCCAATTAGTACCATTAGTACTGTGTAAAATTATATTAGTACCGACTACGACAAGTCTGTTTAGTGTCGACGAGTAAGCCATTTGCAAGAAGTTAGTATTATAATAAATAGCCGAAGTACCAGCATCTACTGTTGCCGCGTTTTCGTGGTAAGTCCAGCCTGTACCGTTAGAACTTGTAGCAGCATGGAAAAAGTTATCATCAGGTCCATAAGAATATCTACCAATAGCTACATATTTATTCATACCAGAAGCGTAAACTACGTCAAACATTTCGCTGCTAGCGACATCAGGAGAAGTATTTGTAGTTATAGTTAATAATCTATTAGCTCCGCTATCCGCAACAGCAAGAACATTTCCGGAAGAGCCTTCTGTAATTCCTCTCCATGTGTTAACATAATTTGTTGATGTGAAAGAAAGCCATGTAGTTCCGTCAGTAGAAGTTAATAACGCTTGTGTTCCCACAATAACGAATCTGTTTAAAGAAGAAGACCAAACAGCCGGTCCTAAATACCCAGAAGCCACATTTGACACACTCCACGTAGAACCGTTAGTAGACGTTACGTAATTATCTTGACTTACTACCAGAATTTTATTTAGAGTAGGACTCCAAGCAATGTGTCTAAGACCTGAAACCGACGAAACACTGGTAGACGCCCAACTCGTACCGTTACTACTTGTAAGAATAGTACCTGCAGTTCCAGAATAATGAAAGCAAACTGCTACAAATTTATTAATTGTGCCTCCGATCCATTTAAGATCATACCACATGCCGGAAGGAGGCGCAGTTACTGTGCCGCTCGTCCACGTAATACCATCAGAAGAAGTCAAAGGCCAACCGGCAGATGTTAATATAACTAGTAGATTCAATGTGGGGCTCCAGGCAATATTCATAAAACCACTTGTAAATGGAGTAGTTCTTTGAGTCCAAGATGTGCCGTCTGGACTAGTAGCAACTAATCCGTCACCTGCAGCAACAAATAAGCTTAATTCAGGCACCCAAATAACATTACGGAAAGATCCGGGAGACGAACTAACCGTCCAATTTACTCCATCGGAGGATGTGGTAACCGAAGACGAACTATTAGATATAGCTACATATTTTGTGCCGTTGTAAGCTATAGAAAACCATGAATGAGAATCACTACCAGGCGAAGAAAATACTCCTTTAACTTCATTAACATTTCCAGACATTTTACCGACTCCTACCTTCGACCAAGAACTACCGTTAGTACTGTGAAGAATGTTATTACCTTCTAAAGACGAACCAACTACTACAAATCTACCGACAGATTCTGACCAAGCAGTGCCCAACCAGGCATTATCGGTCTTAGAAACATTAGAGGGTGTAATATCTGTCCAGTTAGTACCAAGAGGAATATCTCCTGTGGTTACCGAAGTAGTAACTGAGGCCCCTTCTTCTCCGACATATAGTGCTTTCTTAATACCAGCACCACCTGTTACAACAAGAGCACCACTATCAGCATTAGTAGCGTTAGTAGTGTTTAAAATTTCAGCAACGCCGCCAACATTTAAATTTTTAGCAATACCAACACCACCAGCAGTTTTAATCGCACCTGTAGTGACACTGGTGGAATCATCAGTAGAAGTAGATGCAAGCGTAGAAGTCGAAAGATTATTAATATTACTAATATCCCGACTAGAATTTAATACAAGCGCCTTGCTAGCTTCAGCATTACCCGGAGTAGTATCAACATAGTTTAACTCATCAGCGGTCGCAGTTACTAAAACATTAGCAAGCTTTAAACCAATACTACTTCCGTCATGCCCGGCTACGTTGAAATTATCAGTACTGTGAATGAGGGTTTCGTTTCCAGAAGAATTAATAGTTAATTTACCATCAGCATCAATAGTCATATCAGCATAATTTACAGCAGAGCCATTTGCAGCATCTCTAGCTAGTCTTAAGACATCACCAGTTGCTGAATTAATTTCTACCTGTTTAGAAGGCGTAGTAGTGTTCACACCCATGTTACCAACAGTAGTCATATTTCTGATACCAACATAATCTTTGTCGGCATTCAGAACAACGGCTTTGTTAGCAGCAGCGACTCCAACAGTAGTGTCGACATAGTTAAGTTCAGCAGCAGTCGAAGTAACTAGAACATTATTTAGTTTAAGACCTTGGTCAACTCCATTATGTCCGGCTACGTTTACAATGTTCGAAGCAGAAGTAATAGTCATGTCACCACTAGTGTTAACAGCAATGCTAGAAAGCGTAGTGTTCGCAGAGTCGTACAAATTAATAGAATCTTGAGTATAAGTTTTTCTAGCAGTTATTGGGAGTGCTTTATCATCATATGCGACAGCAGAAGAAGGAATAATTTCACTGACTTGAGAAGCACTCGACCATCTAAGCGAAAGTTTTTCAGTACCCGTTAACTGCGAGTGCTGAATGTAAATAGGATACCATTTGTCAGCAGTAAGAGCAATAGGAACGGTTTGAAGATTAGTATCATCGCCTTCGGTCCAATCAGCGCGTACCATTTCATTGTTAACCCAAAGACGGAATTTGTCGTTAGAAGTTACCGTGAATGTGTAGCTCTCAGAGTAAAGAGGTTTAATGTAACCCCATACTTCCATTGAATAATTTTCAGTAACACCAGGAGCCGGCTCGTAATCGGTAAAGTCTACAGAAGAAACAATGTCTGCTTTAATTACGCGACCGCTGAAGTCAGGAGTAGAATACACTCTCATCTTTAGACTATTTAATTTAAAAGCATCCAAAGGAACACCGTTTACAATAAGACTGTCTACGCTAGCAACACCATCAACATTTAATCCAGTAAGGTCACCTACGCTTGTAATGTTTGGCTGAGCAGCTGTTTGAAGAGTACCCGTAAGGTTTACAGCTTCAACATTATTTAGATTTGTAATATTTCTGTTGGCATCTACAACAAGAGCCTTGCTTGCTTGAGCAATACCCAGCGTATCGACATCAACATAGTTAAGCTCAATAGCAGACGAAGTTACAAGAGTTCCGTTAACTTGAATGAAGTCGGCTTCCAATGTATTAATATTTGTAATATTTCTGTCGGCGTCAACAACAAGAGCTTTGCTAGCTTGAGCAACACCAAGCGTATCAACATCGACATAGTTAAGTTCTATGGCCGACGAAGTAACAAGAGTTCCGTTAACTGTTAAATTATCAGTCTCTAGATTACTAAGCCCAACGATAGATAAATTTTCATCCAAAACTAAAGCTTTGTTTGCTTCAGCAGTACCAGGAGTTGTATTAACATAGTTTAATTGTTCAGCAGAGGAAGTAACAAGTTCTCCGCCGAGAGTAAGACCTTTATCGATTCCATTATGTTGAGGAAGAGAAAGATTATTGTTAACCGTTAGACCAGTAAGAGTACCTAGACTAGTAACATTAGGTTGAGCCGCGGTTTGGAGAGTGCCGGTAAGATTTGTAGCTTCTACGCCGGCGAGTCCAGTGATTACATTGTTTAAATCCGAATAAACTAAGTAAGTAAATTCAGTACCGGTGTTAAACATAAGTTTGCTGGTGTCAGCATTAGTAATTACTTCTCCTCTAAAATTATCTACAACGCCATTGATTTGACTTTGGGTTAAGTTTTTAATTAAAACCATATTAGTTTCTCTAGACTAAAAGCTGTCGGTCGACTAAAGATGTCTTAGAATAAGGCTTATATATAAAGCAATATATTTACTATCAAAAAAGAAAAAAAATGTATCGCTAGAAATGCAAACATATATTTATTACTCAAATTCAACTTCTCCAGTTTCGTTCCACATGCTTTTCTCAGCAATCTGTAATTTTTCTTCATCCATCTCTTCAAAGTCTAACTGCTCGTAACAGAACAAGTCCATACTTTCTTCCTGCATGCTTTCTTCTACATCGTCTTCTTTCATTTCTTCAAAGTCTAACTGCTCATAGCAAAACAAGTCCATGCTTTCCTCTCGCATGCTTTCTTCTGCATACTCTTCTATAAACTCTTCTACATTTAATTGTTCCAATTCGCATAGTTGAACATCTCTTTCTGCCATATCCATAAAATTATCATTCATATCATAACTGTCTAGCCATTCAATTTGCTGATAATTAAATAAATCTCCGCAATATTCATTAAAGCTGTATTCAACTTCTTCTCCTGTTAATTCATTAAAATCGATTTGAAATATTTCTTCAATTTCTGTTTTTTTATTAATTGTCTTCTTAATCGATTTAGACTGTTTAGCTTTAGATTTCTTACTTTTCTTTTCTTTTTTCTTTTCTTTGTCTAGAGAAATTATAGAAATCTGTTCAAAATTATCTACACAGGCATCTTTTTCCATTAATGACTTATTAGCTTTTTTATTAGTTTTCTTCTTATTCATAACTTTTTGCATAGTCTTTTTATAATAAGCAGAAGTATCTATATCAATCTTATTCATATTTTTGTTGAACTTAAGCATGCCAACGGCTTCCATATTGATACTGATATTGATGATAGGTTGATTCGAATTGATGCTGCTGAATAGCAAGTAGTTATATTAGAAATTAATAAATCAATTTTTTCTACTATAACAGATGTAGTTTTCTAATCGTATCACACTCTTAGTCCCGCAAAGTATTCCATTGCTTTCTTTAGACTAGGACTCGGTTTAGTTTTAAGTATTTTTTTAGATTCTCTGTCTACTTTATTATTGAAATCTATAAGTACTGTTTTTTTCCATGTAGACTGTTGTCCATATTTGGATTTGAATTTATCCATAATCATTTTCTTAACTGATTGAAACTTTTGCTTCTCTTGATACATAAGTTTCTTATTAACTTTATCTTTCAGCATATATAACCATTTTAACAGATTTAATCTAGAATCTAGATATTTATCTATTTCATCTTCTTTCCAAAATCTTCTGTAAGACTCTAGACAAAATATACAAGGCAGTGTGTACTGAAGCGAGCAAAAAAACATTTTATAATGCTTTCGAATAGAAGTATGGCATTTATTATTTTTATCTATCTTCACCGGGTAATTCAGACCTGTATAAAAAAGAGTTAGCCAAAAATGAGGCCCCCATAATTTAGGATTTATGCCGGTTTGAGTTGTTAAAATTTCCATATTAGTCTTTAGACAAATTAGATAGACTGTTGATTATTGCTTTGATATATTATATAAATTAAAAAAAAGATTATAATCGCCGATACGACTTATTATATTTAACAAAGCCTACTTAGCAGCTTTCTTGCTCTTCTTGCTTTTTTTACTCTTCTTACTCTTTCTGCTTTTCTTACTCTTTTTAGAACCAGCGCCTTGAACGCCCTTTCCTTTCTTGGCGCCAGCCATGATTTTAAACATCTTAGTGGCGCATTTAGCACACTCGCCTTTCATAGCTTTTCTGCCGTTCTTCATAGTTACCTCATTAGTAGATTTCATATCTCTCTTAGCTTTGCATTTCATACAATAACCTTCAACCATTTTGCTCTTAGTCTATAGAATATATTGTAGATAAATATAAAAATAATTAAAAAAGAAATAATAGCCGCTCGCTACTAAATCTTTTAACATGTATGTCTCCAGGTTCTAATCCCTGCGGGCTCTCTTCTTCCCTGCCTGCTTCCCCTCGCGCATCTGCTTCTCTGCTTCCCGGTCGCGTAGAATGCACTTCACCATCTTGCGCGCTTCCTTCTTCAGAAACTCACGCATGCTCTGGACGTACTTCAGGTGCTCAATGCTGTCTTTTGACACAAAGATAACCGATAGCTCCGCTTCCTTAGGCAAACTCTTGCTCTTCTTAGCTTTCTTGTACTCACGCTCAGCCGACTCCACGATCTGCTCAATATCCTGACTAAGGACATCGAACTTCTCCGCTTCTTCAACTGCCTTTGCGTTCGCATCTTCGATAGCGCTGTCGATAAGGGCTTCCATCTCTTTATCCATCCACTCAACACATTCTCCGTAGTTCATCTTGCTTGTTCGCTGGTGGTCAATCGTTGCTTCTTGCTGTACTGACATTTAGATTTTCGGTTTTCAACTATTTTTTATAAAAAAGTTGAATAATAATTTTAATAGTGTCAAAGCAATAATAAAAGATGTTCTCGCTCTACTACGTTGTGAAGAATGTGTTTGAAGAGATTAAGTCTGAAAACGAGTATGACCGCAGTCTATACAAGCTGTACAAATATAACGATAAGTTGAAGGCTTGTATGCAGAAGTATACAGCTAGATTCTATGTTGCTAACTACGACCGTGGATATACACTGAACAAATTTGTTCTAATTAATCATATCCACGAGGTTGAATATATGATTAAAGAAAATAGTGATACGGTCCATTTTTCTACATATTCTAACACGGGTTCAATTAAGCAATTAATTCTGAAGACTAAAGAAAAGATTAAGGACCTAAAATCCGAAATGCGTTCAATGTAGATATCATCTTGTATATTTTTATTTTTTCTACTATAAGAAACCAAGCCATATATTCTAATTCATGTGCGGTTGTCTGCACAGTTATATAATTTAAGTCATCGCACATTTTCAACAAAGATATAAATTCATCTATATTGTCTTCTACCGATAATTTATATTTTGATAACTTAGATGCGTCAACTCCTAGTTTATATAAATTAATATTCTTATTTATGCTATAGAGCATACTGTTTCTTTCGTCTATAGAAAAAATACGAGAAGCTCTTGCGGATTCGACATGATATATGCATATAAATTTAAAAATCGTGCACGTGTCGTAAAGTATAGATAATTTATATTTTATATAAACATTACAGGCGGTTGATATTGTCTTTAAGGCAATCAATAATATTATAAACGTATAAAAGCTAAAAATACATTCTAGTATATTAGTCATAATGCGTTGATAATTTTAGCCTTGTATATATTTAAAGTCATACTTAGCTTATATCAGAATAAAATTGAATTTATTTTCATTAACTACAAAAGATACTACATATAAAGAAAATGACAAAGGCAATTTGCGGCATTGAAAACATAAGATTGCATTTGGAAAGCGCAGAGCATAACATATTTATTAGCTCTGATATTTATGATAGAATATCTAAAGACGCAGAAGAATGTAACAGTGATAAATTTCACGTAAGCTTACTTATGGATTCATCATTTAACTTAATTGCTTATGGACATAATGAATATTTTCACGGACAGTCATATCCATTTACAACACACGCGGAGATAAATTGTCTAGCGAAATATTATTCAAAAAAGCTAAAACCATATGTGAAGTCTAGAGAAAAAATATTAGTAGTTATGCGAGTGTCCTCTAAGATTAAAAAGTTAGGTCAAAGCAAGCCGTGCAAAAAATGTCAAAATTACATAGTCAATAATATGCAAAACATCAATATCAAAAAAATTATATACTCTACTCCGGAAGCATTTATAAGTCTTAAGGCTAATAAACTTTCAGAGTTAGAAACAATTTATAGTTCTGGTTATAGATGTAATGTATAACCAAATAAAAAAATAAATATAATATTTATGATTGTACGCATATTTATTTTTTTATTTGACTATGCTTATTCTTCAAATCCATACACATTTAGAATACTAGTTCTCCCGGGTCTGTGGCATCTACCGATAACTTGTTTCGTTAAATCAGAGCCCATAGAATGATAAATAAATATATCAGTTCCGTTTTCTAAATTAATACCGGCCCCTGCATATTGACTATTCATAAACAAAATTCGTTTATCCATAGTGGTGTTGTCTTTAAACCATTCAATAGTTTTATCAATACTATGAATATGGCCTTTAATTTGTTTGATAGTATAATTTGACAATTCTTTAAATAGAGTATGAATAGTACTATCAAATTCGCTGAATATAATAATTCTAGCGGCGTAATCCATAGAATCTATCAGATATTTAATATTAAATATTTTTTTATTCTGTTCGAACTTCCATTCTTTATCGGGGTCTTCTTTATTATTTTCTCTGTTAGAAATCATCACTAAATCGTCTTTAGTAATTGGAGTTCTGCAGATAGGACATAAAGGATTTGGCTTAGATAGAATATACATAGTAATACTTTCAAAGTCGAAACTTGTTTTACAGCATTTAGTTACTACAGGATTTTCGATTTCCATGTAAGTAATTGGGTCTAAATCGCTTTCTTTAATTTTTCTAGTAATACTGTCTATAGAGTCTTCTAGCTTTTGAATGCTCTTTCTTATTTTTTCTATAGACTCTTTTTTTGCGTCTTCAGAAGAATATGTTTTATTAAGAGCGTACTGAAGTTTTGCTTTTTTGTTGTCTAGTTGAGTTACTAAATCGTTACATACTATAGATACTAAATTGTCTTCAGATGCATTAGTAATATTAAATGTCATTATAGCACTCTCGATATCTCCAGCGCAAATCATTTGCTGAACTCTATCGCTGACATGATTACTGAGAACATGTAACAATTGATGTCTCTGACATTGAATAACAATTTTTTTATAATCTTCTAATTTAAATGATTTATGAATAAAGTCTTCGTCGTTTCTTAAAATAACATGTTTAGAGAAAAGATTATCTGACTTATAGAATGTATTCTTAATAAATCCGTTACAAGATATCTTATTCTTATAACTAAAATTTTCATGCAAAGATTTACAACTCGCGGTGACAAACCAGTAGAAATTAGAATCTAATTTTTTACAATTAGGTAATTTAATACTGTCTGCCTCATCATAAAACACTCTTTTAAATTTTACTTCCCAATATTTATCAAAGAAATCGTTGTGATTAGAATTAGAAAGTAGAATAACATCAAAGTCTTTATTTTTTTGAGTAGTCTTAATTTCTTTAATGCACTTGCCTTTAGAGTATGTTACATATTTGATATCCGTATCTTCGTCTAACGTTCTTTTCCACTGCGATATTAAAGTATGAGGGACTATGATAACAGAATATTTATTGTGCTCTATCTTTGTTCTTATTAAGTCTAAAGAATAATTCGTAGATGTTTTGAACATTGCTGTTTCCCCGATATGTTCGTGGTTAGCAATAGTTTGTACTTCTAAAGGCTGACTTATTAACGATAGTACTACTAGTGTTTTTCCACTTCCTACAGGATCGCAGATAGCTCCAAATTTAGATTTAATATCTACCCAATATTCAGTAATGTCGTGAACATAACTTCCAACTGTTAGATAAAATAACTGTTCGTCATTTACTTTAAACCCATTTTCTACACTTAAACATTTTGCTAACATCATAAGTTGATGAGGCTTTAACTGCTTTCTAATATAAGAAGGCTGATCCGCCAATTTATCTTTAGTAATATCCAATGTGGTAACGTACTTGTGCATATCCATGATTGCTGTTATTTATAAAAAAATGATTTTTCAATTTTTATATACAATAAAGCCAATATCCAAAGCTATCATGAACTGTATCATTTGTGGAAACGTAAGCGACACCAATGTCTGCTACGAAGATAACTGCATTAGAGTTGCGGATTGTATTTACATAGAATCTGATAATTGTATTGAGTCTTATATTAAGAGTAAGAAAGGAAATAAAGAATTTCTATTTATTCTAAAGACTATTAGTAAATCGGTAAGCCACTACGAAATCGAAGATATATTCATTCAGTCTTCAGAAGAATTAGACAATTTGAACTATCCGGAGATAGATTTAATTAAACAGGCAAAAGATCACATTTCTGATATTAAAATCATTAAAACAATTTTAAACTCGAATATAGATAATAATCTAAATGATTTAGATAAGATGATATACGAATCAGTCCACTCATCTATCTATGGACTTATTAAATTTATTATCAAAAGAGCAAACATGAATCTATATTTTGATAGAGAGGTATCTCAAGCTGTTGGAATCCCCGGAGTGTATAAGCTGGAATCTATTCAGTCTCAAGAAAAGAATAGTAAATATCTATATCATGGTTCTGGAAGTCATAACTGGTTTTCTATTATTTACAATGGTCTTCAAATTTATTCAGGAACTAGTAGAATGGCTAACGGAAAAGCATTCGGTAATGGAATATATCTTAGCGATTCTATTAATTTATCTAGAAGATATTCAACCGGCACGTTTGCAACAACTAGTAGAACAGATTATATTTTAGGAGTATTCGAAGTTGTCAACTCAGATAGATACTTAAAGTCTACTAATATTTATGTAGTTAACGATAAGAAAGATATTAAGCTTAAATACATTATCAACCTTTCTAATATTTCTGAAGACTCCATAAAAAGTTTAGGAACTTATCTAACACAAGACAAAAAAAAGTTAGAGAGAAACGTAAACACATATATTTCTAAGATGAAAAACAAGAGACTGATGATGGAGTATAACAAAATTCAAAAAAAACAATTTGAATGTGTGGAGAGTAACTCAGATATGGAATTCTTAGTCGACGAAACAGAAGACTTATCCACATGGAACGTTAAACTAATTAATATTGACTCAGATTCTAATTTGTCTAAAGATATGAAAAGAATGAAAGTAGACTTTATACAACTAGAAGTTAAGTTTACAGATAGATATCCGATTATTCCGCCAACTATCAGAGTGGTCAAACCAGGATTTGTTCCTATGACTGGACACGTTACAGCAGGCGGAGCTATCTGCTTTGAATTATTGACAAATCAAGGATGGTCACCAGCAATTAACATGGAGACCTTATTCATTAATATCAAAGCTATTATTTCTGAAGACGGAAGAATTAAACAAGCGATAGATCATTCGTACACAGAAGCAAACTCGAAAGCCGGCAGAGATAGATTTATGAAAGCACACAACTGGAGTTAATTCAGATTCTAACTTGTCTAAAGAAATTATACAAAAAATGAATACATTACATCATTCGTATTTTATATAGAAGCACACTGAACTTTGAAAGCAACCAAAGCTTTATTTTTTGCTGAACGATATGGAGAAAACCGCGTCTTAACTTTTTTAGACGATTGTTTTCTTTTTCTAATAGTTGACTCGTTCTGACTTTGAATATAACTTTCTTCTTCTAAATTATCTAAGGCTCGGACTGTTAAATCGGTTTCTATATCTGTCTGAGTAGACACGTCAACCATTTGCTTACAAGTAGTTAATCTTTCTAGATTACTAATTCGGATATCATTTTCATATATCAATAAATCTAACTGTTCCAATATTTCTTTCATGTCTGTTAAATTCTTGTCTTCTGAGTTTACTAAAGAATTAATACAATTCTTAATAGTGTTGTACACTTTGCTTACAAACTTGCAGATCATTGCTATCTTCTTGTTTTATATAAAATACAAAAATCAATTTTAATACAGAACATTTAACAGATTTTATAATTTCTTTAGACTATTTATTTTTTTTTAATCCGAAGTTATGATATCATTTCTAGTTATAAATTCCAAGTCGAATTTGTCTATATTTGATATAATGAATTCAAACGAAAGATTTTTATTTCTTGCTATATAAATCCAGTCCCAAGGCAGGTCAGGGTTTGCTTCTATGATAATAGAGTTTATATTTTTGTGAAAAGAGAGCACTCTCCAGTCCCAATCGAAATCTAGATGTTGTAAGACAAAAGCGAAATCTAAATCAGGATTGTTAGACAAATATTGCCAGTCCCACTTCCATTTAACTCCTTCTTCGCTAGTTACGATTTCCCATGTTATATTTTGATTTCTACTAAGATGATATAAGGACCACTTTTCGCATTTATGTAATTGTACGAAATTCCATGTTATATGATTATGCCGACTGATAGAGTCCCAATTAAATTTCTCGACGATATCTCTTCTGTAGACTACTAAAAATTGTACTACTTGTTCTAATAAATTTAGTTGAACCGGTGGTGTTTCTGGTGTTGATTCCATAGTTATTATTTCTTGATACTATATTAACATGAATAATTTTAACAAAAGAAACCTAATAAGACTATAGAAAAATTAGTAGTGGACGCTAACACCGTTAAGAACGCTTGAATGTTTAAATTTATTATAGGGATATCTATTGTAAGATATTGAACTCCGGCAACATTCATAGATAAATAAGTGTTATACAAATTTGAAATAGTTCCGATTGTAATTCCGGCAGACACAGTACCGACATGAGTGTGTTGAATATTTATTCTAATTCTTTTAGTATCCACGGGTAATACATTAGATAAATCCACTGTTAATGGAGATGTTGCTGTTGAGTTAGAAACTATAGTTATATTCGGGTGTATATCATAATAATTACCAGTTTTCAATACTGAGTATAAAGAAGAATTAGAATCTGATATAAAAAACATCGGAAGCTTACGGATTTCATTAGAGTTTGTATTTTTATTTCCAATATCAACAACCAGCTCTTTATTTCTAGGAGAAAGAAATATTTCCAAACCATTACAATAAGAATACAATATTTGATTTTGTGATATATTTGTGTTTTTACTTATTCTAAATATTCTTTCTGTAGACTCATCGCTATCAGAAATATTCAAACTGTCAAAATGATTTAGACAAATGGTATTACTGTCTATAGAAAACATAGAAACAGGTGGAGTAAAATTAGTTGTGTATCTCGCAATATTACTTAATCTGAATTCATCTATAAATCCATTATACGCCGAAGTGTTTCCTCCCAATCTAAAAGTAGAGAACGCAGCTGGTTGCATTTGTAAAGAACTAGTTATAGAATTTTGTTCTACTCCATTTATAAAAAATCTATATTGCGTATCTGTCTTTACTATCGCTAAATGATACCAAGTATTTATAACTAATGCTGTTGTGGATAATCTAACAGCATTTGCTATATTAAAACTTGTTCCTTGTCCGATAGACACTGTTATATTCATAGGATTTCTTGCAAAGGCAATCAAAAAAGAGTTTGCTAACGTAGAAGAAAGAAGATTTAATACTGCTCCTGTAGAATTTAGAAAGAAAAAGAATTCTATAGTAAAGTTAACCGGGGTTGTATTTCTAGTTATCACAGTACTATAAGCAGTTGTTGCTGTTGAGTTAAATGATTTACTACCAAATTTAAATTGAGAAGTCGACAAAGAAGCAGTTCCAAATATTTGCCAAAACGGTAATAAAGTAAAAGCAGAATTTATTGTTAACGGCGACGTATTAATAATTCTTCTAACTTCTCCACCACAAGTTATAGAGTCGTTTACTTTAAACGTATTTTCTATTGTTCCATTGTCTAAAGAAATAATAATGTTAGTTACATTAGACTTAGGATTTATACTTCCAATATCTTCATCACCGTCTAACATTTCTTTGTTAACCAACGTGTTATTCAATTCTATAAAATCGCTATCTCCAAAGTTTCTACAATATAGTCTTTCTACTAAGAATGATTCATTATTTATATAAATCGGGTCTGACATATACAGATAATTTTTCAAAATATGCATATCCCAGGTTATACCATCTTTCCCGACAATAAGCATACTTCCTAATATATTACTTTTTGATAATTTCTTTAGACTTTCTCCGTTTCCATTATTTCTACCAATAAGTAAATCTCCATCGGCGAATTGATTAAATCCGGTTCCGCCAGAATCTGTCTTTAAAGCTTTCTCGAAGTTAATATTTTTTTCACTGCTTATAGTTAATTGTCCGCTGTTATTCATAGAAAATTTAATTTCGTGGTTATGTCTTTGCAATATCATACAGTCGTCAGAAGTATTAGAAATATGATTAACGTGTAAAGTTGCTTCTGTTTGATTCAAATTTATACCAACATGTGTATCTCTATTTACTATGAATCTATTGTACGCAGTTCCAGTACACATATATAAATTGTCTGTGTTTGCGTTATATAAAATTCTTCCTTTGTTGATTTCAGGGTCTACGAATTTGTCTGAAGATATTAAACTGAGTCTCATGATGATTATATTAAAACAAGAAAAAAAATAAGATAGATTAAACTGTATATTTGCTTTATTTGAATTACTCGTAATCTGATGTTAAATGGTTTGAACGGTTTCGCTTATCTCTGGATTTCCTTTTTCTATTGCTTTTATGTTTTCTTCGCTTAGAACCATTGCTTGACCCGTTTGAACTCACGTGTATAATATAGTTATTATTTGAAATATTATGCAATCGCTGCGGTGAAACAAAAAAATATAAATATTAATCAACTAATTAACTATGCCGTCTAAAACTTAGTATCCTTCGTGTGAAACTTGAGTCCGATGTTACATGATTCAATTTCGTCGAACAGTGTTTTGCACGACCATGAGCTCTTAACTTTTACAATGTCTGAGTCGTCTTTGCATCTTACGCACTTGTATAGTTTTTTTTCTTCATTTACGACCGCTCGTTTATTACAATTTCTACAAATGTATAGATAGTATAAATCGCTGTGGTCGAACAGTTTTTCGCCTAAAGACTTCAATGCATGACTGCTAAGAGTGCTTGCTTCCATCTCTCCGCATCTGCTGCCGCCTGAAGCACTCTTGCCGTCTAGAGGCTGCCTGGTCAACGCGTCCGTAGGCGTCTCTCTATGTGCATATACGGTGTCTAGAGTAAACTTCTGCAAGCACTGATAGTAAATCGGTGCGATAAATATTTCTACATCCATGTAGTTACCCGTGATTCCGTTATATAATCTCTCAGTCCCGTTAGAATTGAATCCTAATTTTTCTAAAGACTTAGAAATATCTTCAATGTCTACTTTGTTGAAAATAGTAGCATCGCTTATTGTGCCCTTGTGAGCATTAATTTTTGCAGCCAGACCTTCCAACACTACGCCCATTGTCATACGAGACGGCAGAGAGTGAGGGTTGAAAATAATGTCTGGCTTCATTCCATCTTTTGTGTACGGAAAGTCTGAATCTCTCATAATCATGCCCGTTGTTCCCTTTTGGCCTGACCGACTTGAAAATTTATTACCGATTTCTACTGGTCTGACGCTTCGAAATACAACTTTGCAGAACACAGAGTCATCTTCGTTTCGTCCTTTGATTACGTCCCATACATACGAGGGCTCTTCATATTTATAGATTACACTTTTATCGTAGTAAGTGTAGTTCCCGTACTGGTCTGACTTGTTAAGCTTACATACTTTGCCGATAACAATGTCTCCTTTTTCAATACGAGTTCCGACCGGCACTACTCCATTCACTAGTTTTCCGTAGTTAGAGTAAGCTTTAATATCTGTAGTCTTAGCCGGATCAGGGTTTGTGAACTCTTCATTTTTATCCAGTTCTGTTTTTTCGAAAGTAAAATGATGAGTAGTAAATAGCCCTCTGTCGATAGCTCCCTGATTCATCATAAGAGAGTCATCTTGATTGTACCCAGCGTAAATCTGAATAGCAACCACTGCGTTCATACCAATCGGCTGAATATACTTGTTGGCAATGGTTTTTACCAGAGGTTTTTGATTGTAGACCTGTAGATACATTTCTTTATACGTTTTATAAGGAAAGTTCATACAAGGAATTCCACATGTTTGTTTGACCTGATTCGTTTGAAAGATACCACGAGCAGGTTGATTATGATTAGTAAACGGACTCGTTAAACCAGGAATACCTACAATTGCTTGAGCAATATCCAAGTGAGTAAAAGGTCTAGTTAAATCCATTTTATGTTTTTCTAAAGTTTCTAAGTCTTTAGAAAGTAAACAGTTTTGTTGTTCTTCCGGAGAAATAAATTCGATAATCTGTTCATCCAAAAGAGTGTTATAATTGATAAGTCCGGCGCTTAATTTAATAATATGCTCTTTAGTTAACTTAATGTGTTGACCTTTCTTTTCATCTTGATAGACAATAATGAGAGGTCTTACGATTCTACCAATGTCTACCCATAGATAGATTTCGTTTGTACGAACATCCATCGTGATAGTAGTCATATAATGAATCTTACCTTCTCTTCTCATATTTCTGTATTTAGAAGTAAATGAAGAGTGGTCAGCTGTACAGCCGATCCAGTAACCGTTAACAAACACCTTTGTTAGTTTTTTTGTGTAAATCATAAGGTTAGTTAATTTTTCAGTGAGAGGGATTAGTAGTTCATCCATTCTGACAATCTCTTTTAATTTTTCTGAAGACGAGCCTAAAGAAATTCTAGTAGAAATCGCCATTTGTTTTTGCATTCCTACTTTCTCTCCGGTGTCTGCGGATTGAATACAACATACGTATCCGATCGTAGAAGAATGGACTCGTCTCATTTCGTTAGCGCGCTCGCTCTGTTTTGCTGACGAGGTGTTAGTTGTGTTAATATTTCTTAAGGCGCTAATGACATTAATCTGATTTTTCCTATGTAGCTGTTGAGAAGATAGACGATTCTGCACGCTTTTTCGGTTAATAGAAATTGTTTTATCTCCAATGATAATCGCATGAACTAAAGCTCTTTCAAACTCATGTCCGTAAATTGCGGTTTCAAATGAATGTGCTAGATTAAGATTAGAAAACGAAGTAGTCTTCAAATCTTTAGTAAATTGTCTACGCACCGGCTGAACAATAGCAAAGTTAAAATTAGTTTTAAATACTTTGGCGTATGATACTCCGGCAGGGTTAACTCGTTTATTTTTATACGAATCTCTATCTGTAGACGGAATAACTTCTAGGTGAACCAATAATAGTCTATAGATAAGATGACCGAGAAATCGAACTTTGTTATATCTATCGTCTGCAGTCAGTCCGATATGTGGTAAAATATCTTTATCCAGAATAGTAAGAACATTAGTTACATTATACTTTCTGGTATTTAGACTTTGTTTATTCTTAATAGCACTGTCTGTCAGATAATAATCATTAATAAAGCGACCAATTAATTCCAACGTTTCTACTTGAGTGTGCGCCATATAAGCGTCCGGAAGAGAAGAGTATTTAGAACTAAATGCTTTATCCAACACAGTTAACATTTTATTAAGAATAGGGTCTGATACTTTATCATGAACTTCAAGTCCGTATACAATATGTTCAACAATACTTTTATCGTCACATACTCCGAATGCTCTAAACAGAACATAGAAAGGAATCATAACATTTTTAAATCTATTGTTAGTAATTTCGAACTGAATGTTTCCATTTGTAAGATATTTACATACGATGTTAGAAGAATTCTCGAAGTTGTCTCCGGGTTTAGAAATAATATCACTACGAGCTAACTCATTTTTGAACCCTACATTTTTAAATTCTCGAGGTAAATTATAAGTCATAGATTCGATATTATCAATAATCCATTCGTTACTCTTAATAACAAAATAGCCTCCTAAATCTGTCGGATCTTCTTTTAAATGTAAAAGAGACTCTCTAGATAAATTAGCAGTGTTACAAAGGTTGCTTCCTACCATAACTGGAATAGAACCGATTCTATGATTTTTTAAAACTTCACTCTTTTCCATAAATGTTCCATCCAATTTAAACGCTTTGCAAGACACCTCTACGTCTACATACATAGAACTAGAGTAAGTTAAATCTTTACGGTGCGCTTCGCATGGATATAGAATTTCTTGTTTCTGAGTATCAAAACTAACAGTAGTAGGATTAGTTATCTTTACGTCTAGAATCTTAGCCTCCATCATATATTTTTCTATAGACTTATCTTCTGGAGTAACCTCTCTGGTGTTGTTATACTCTACTACAATGCGAAATGTATCACACATAATAGATTTAATTCCATTATCGATAAATTGATTAAACGAATCGATATGATGACTAATTAAACTCTTTTCTTCAACTAGAATAGAATCTAGGATGCTAATTAGATCAGCTGGTGCAAGATTAGAGTTCGCCATAGTATCAATCAGACAAAGTATCTTTATCTATATATAACACTATTTTTAATTCAATTTTAAACTAAATTAATAGATTAGCTGATATAAGCTGAATTCAGAAGTCTAAAGAAATTATAAAATTGAAAAGTAATTATTATAGAATAAAACAAGACTATACATATTTCATGGACAATTTCGAATTCAAAGTGTCTGCTGTTGAACGCGGAGTCGCCGCTGAGAAAAGAGAGTTAGCTAAAATGAAAAAAATAAAGCTAAGTGATAGAGAAATTAAACAGTTAAATAAAATTATTCATAGCAAAGAAGAAAAAAAGAAAGTCCATAATAGTCTAAAGACATTTTACTGTTGCGCAACTTATTGGCCATCTTGTATTCAATGTCCGGTCTGCGGAAATTCTGAATCAGATTGTTTTTGGTAAGTGTTTACTTAAACAGCAACCCATGAGAGTTTACTATTTTTTTTAACTAGGAAAGTGTTATTTACGTTGACAGGTAAATATACTTTTCCGGATAAAGGAGTAGACGCCGGTTGATAGTTAATAGGCTTCAGCACACACTCACCTATATAATTTCTAACAAAGAAGTCAACTCCGTTCAATTCTGAAATTTCCATACCAGACCAATTAGATTCTTTAGATAATTTAGATACAATTTTAGTATTGCTGGTTAGTCTAACTTCTACGCGATTATGTCTAAGCAGCACCGGAAATACATTATCAGAAGCGTTCACGGTTGTGATTTTCCATTCAGTTGGAACGTGATATTCTAATTTGTTATGCTCTAAGCAAAGCGTAGCTATTTTTTCTGTAGGCTGAACAGTACTAATTAATTTCCACCCACTCTCTGTTAAAATTTCGTGGTCTAATGTTACTCCTTGAATACTCATGTTTGATTCTAGTTAATATATTAGTCTATATATTTTTTTAGTATAAAGAAATTATAATTTGTATTAAATACTAAACGTTAATACAGGTGTCGGCTCTGAACTTGTTTAATTTCGTTCAAATATATCAATCTTGTAGAAATGGCTTTAGTTTTCTCTAAACAATGTACTTATTTTAACTCTGATAATAAATTAACTGATAACGTGTTTGTTATGTTTTCTAAGAATAATTGTAAGTTCTGTGAAGACTGCAATATGAACTGGATGTCCGCGAGCAATATGGATTCTTCTTGCGATTATGTAAAAGTAGTCGTTGACTCTAACGAATACAGTAATATGGATATCTGTAATCAGTTAAAAGAAAATAAAGATTTATTATCCACTAGAGCTAAAATAACTTTTCCGACCTTTGTTTTATTTTCTAAAGACAATGATAACTGGAAGTTTACAAAAGAGTTTGATAACTCGCTTATTCGTTCCTCTGATAATTTTGTATCTTTTACTAGAAAATTTAACAATAAAGTAAATAACTCTAATACTTTAGATAAGATTACTCCTATTTTTCCTATTAAGAATCATACTCTATACGATTTATATAAAAAGGCAAAGGCGTGTTTTTGGGATGTGTCCGAACTAGATTTGTCTAAAGATAAATCAGAATGGCATTCAAAGTTAAGCAATGACGAGCAGTTCTTTTTAGAAAATATTTTAGCTTTCTTTGCACAATCTGACCAAATCGTAAACATTAATTTAGAAGAAAGATTTATGCAAGATGTGGAAACACTACCTTCAGACCTTTCTATTTACACTAAGTTATTTTACAACTTTCAGAAAATGATGGAAGACATTCATAGCATTACTTATGAAACTCTGTTGGATACGTATATTTCTGACAAATCAAAGCTAAATCATTTAAAAAACGCAATCTCTACAATTCCTGCGATTCAAAAGAAAGCAGAATGGGCTACAAAATGGATAGACAGTGTCGACTCTAGTTTTGGAACAAGATTAATTGCGTTCGCTGTGTTGGAAGGAGTTTTCTTCAGCGGTTCTTTCTGTGCTATCTTTTGGATTAGAGAAAAAGGCATTCTTAATGGCCTAACGAAGTCAAATGAATTTATTTCTCGAGATGAAGGCATGCATTATAATTTCGCTTTAACCTTATTTAATATTCTTAAGTCTAAAGAAGGTTATGAGGTTAATTGCTCTGACGACACAATCAAAAAAATTGTAAAAGACGCGGTTGAAATAGAAAAAGAATTTATTACTTCTTCTTTCAACTGCCGGTTAGTGGGTATGAATGCGGACGAAATGAAAATTTATATTGAGTACGTTGCTGACTTTATGCTTTCTAACTTAGGGATTGATAAAATTTATAATGCTAAAAACCCATTTCTATTCATGGAGAATATCGGTCTTCTCAATAAAACTAATTTCTTTGAACAAAGAGTATCGGACTACAAAAAGTCAAACTCTGGAAATAACGCAAAGACAGAACTGAGCTTAGACGACGACTTCTAATATAATTTCTATAGACGAATCATTGAGCCTCCTAATCTAATTTTTTCTACTTTATCCTCAAGCCAGTTTCCGACATAATATATTTTATTAATGTCGACAGGCTCTAACACTATTTTTTTAAAAGTTTGAAAAGCTAATAATATATTTTCGTCTAAAGATGTTATCATATCAGTATTCAAATTTATGCACATGTTATACAGCATATATCTTAGTTCTACTGAAGGGTGCATTATAAAATTATAAAATGAAGGGATAGCTTCGTATTCTAAATTATTAAAGACATATAGTATTATTTTTTTTGTCTTTCTGTCAACTACGCTTATTCTTTTTAATCTGAAATCATTATGTATAAAATTTTGAGATATCTCGTAATAGAAACGGTCTCCTTTTCTTTCTTTATTAAATTTTTTATTTAGTTTGTCTTTCAACCCTTTAACGACATTCCACATATCATTAGAAACTATTATAGAACATCTGTCATTTTTTAAAATAATTGCACTTCTCGAATCGTTTATATCTGATATATACTTTTGTATAAATTCATTAACTCCTTCGTTTGAATTATTTCTCTTAACTATAAATTTAGAAGCTTTTGTGAATTTATGTCTACCGCCGGATATATTTTCCGTAGACTGGAGTTCTTTTTTTTTTGAAATTTGTTTAAATAGTTGAAGTATAGAATTTAAATATATGACGTGGTCATCTTTTAAATTCTTGTTGCTTATATTTAATAAAACGTTGGGTCCGTATAAATGTCTAAGCATATATAATATTTTAAATCCATAAGCTCTTATATTTTCAGATTCGATATTTGCGTTTGGAGTTTGTATTTGGTTAACATCGTTTTCGTATAAAAATATAACTTTTTTGCCGTCTATAGAAATTATATGTTCGCGGTCTCTTAAATATCTATGAATCGTTATAAATTTTATATTTTTGCTAGAAAGAGCATTTGCAATATCTTCTGAAGACTTTTTAGATTTTTTACATATTATGGTTATATCTGAATATTTGTTATATTCGTGAATCACAAAATAGTTATCTTCTTTTTTTATAGATTTGCAAACTAAGTATATATCTTCCCATAATTTTTCTCTTTGAGATTCCAAAATATCTTTTCTTTCTTTTGCTAACTGATAAATTTTCTTAACGCCTACAGATATATCAGACATTTCAAAATTAGACTTATAGTTGTATACTAATTATTATATAATACTTGCGCTATGTCTAGTCAAAAAAAAGATATGCTTGCGGACAACATTAAGCAAGAAATGTTAGATATTGTATTATCTTCTGACGGCGATTTTAGTAAAATGAATATAGATAATTTGATTAACTTGTGTGTAGAATACAAGAGTGTCGTAGAAGATATTAAAAATAATAAATCCAAAGACAATGTAGTAAATCCTTTAGACCCGAATACTCAAGGGTCTCTTTCATGGGAGGAGTTTGAAGTAGAACAAGAAGCTATATACTCTAGAATGAATAATCTTAGAATGAGATTATGAAGTAGTTCTAATTTGTAGTAATCTGTTTAGTATAGATTTTGCGTCTCTAGGACCTTCATATACTTCTATAAACTTGCCTCCAGAAAATATAACATGCGTTGGATAGCCATTAACTTTAAATCCGTATAAGGAGTTGTTGTTAATTTCGTTTAAAAACTCAGAATTACCTTCGGCGTCAACATCAAACATACATATATTAAAATCTCTACCAGCGAATTCATCTAACATCTCATAATCCGGTTGGGAGTTTTTACAATGACCGCACCACTTAGCAAAGAATTTTATGATAGTTACTTTCTTGCTGAATTTTTTTGATAGTTGCTGACTATCGTAGCTATTAAAATCTTTTTTAGACAGTTGAAACATTTTTATATAATATAGAATACAAATAATATGAAAGAAAATATAAAAATAGGGTTGCTAGTTTTAGCAGTATTATCTATAATTTCTTTATACTTTTTTTCAAATAAACAGTCTATAGAAAATATACCGTTATGTATGCTAGGATATTACGAAGCGACTCCTTCGTTTTTAGAAATTTCAGATTTATACAGTATGTCTCTAATCTTAGATAGCACAACTTGCAGAATAATGTTAGAATCTAAAGAAGATGAGGATTTAGAAGAAGTAAGTAATATCCAAGAAATAGATTTTGAGTTATGTGATTTTAAGAAAGATAAGTCTAAAGAAGATATAGTTAATGTTTGCTGTCGTGTTGAATCCGATTCCGATCATCCTATGTGTGGAGATAAAGTGTTTATGGCCTATAATATTAACTCAGGTGAACTAATTATCAAAAAAAATAATATAATTATCGCAAATCTAGTGAAAGACAATATGATTTCTTTATACTTGTAAAAAAATAAATGCGTGCGAAGTCTATATATCTTATATCGATATATAAATTACACATCGCTATTCGCTAGCTTCGTGATATATATCTCGTCACTCCATAGCGCAGAAAACTATATAGACGCTTTACAAACGAATGTAGCTATGTTTGATACTAATAGCTAACTTTGCCGACTTAATTAGTTTTCTGTCTTCACAAAGCTTTGTTATGCATCTATAGATATATATCTATTATCTCTTTAATATATATTGTTATACAATAAAATATTTACGCAAAGTAGCTTATGAGACTAAATATAAATTGAACAGCCATAACAGTTACCAAAATTTTATTCTTAGTCTCGGCTATTTGTCTTTTTGCTTTCTCTGAATATATTTTTTTATTTTTTTCCTTTACTATAAACACCAATTCTTTAGATTTCTCACAGCAAAAAATACAATCTGACAAAGTATCTTCCATATCAGTTTCTGTATTATTCTCCATATACATACACTTCAGTATTTAACTCGTGTAAATCTTCTAAATAATATTTATATTCTCCGTAGATATAATTTAATTGTCGTAAGAAAAATAAACAATCTTCAGTTAATAACTTTTCAAATCCGTACGAGTTGTACATATGTATATCATCAATAATAGAGAAATCCCTATTTTCAACAATTAATTTATCTAATGTCATATTCTCAATATCTTCTTTAGACTTAATAAATGATAACCAATCTTCTAAATTATAGAAATACTTACTTTTTGATTTATGTTTATGTAATTCTTCGTATAAATGAATATAATCTAATAGATGAACACAACATTTTCTACAGATGTATAAAACAAAATCTGTCTTCTTGTAAATAGTTCCCGAAAGAACTAATTCAGCAATGATAGACTCCATTACGTTTGTAACTCATTTATGATTTATAATAGTTACCGACTCAATCTTTAAATAACTTAATATTTTGTTTACTATATCAATAGCTTCATTAATATTAAGCCATTCAAAAGTTTTATCTATAGAAATCATAATTCTTTCAGAATCTGAATTTACGTTTGATTCTAAGTCAGAATATTGCTTATCAAATTCAAATTCAAATCCAAACTTGACCATACTTTATAGTCTATAGACTAAGATTCTAAAACATTTTTAGCTCTACATTGAATTCCGCAGATAGTTATATACTCCCAGCTATCTACACCAGAAGTAGTTTTTAAAAACATCTTAGAATTATTTATTTTTTTAACGCTTTTTACTATTTTGTATTCATCTGAATCTCTCTGCTTGTCTATATTTATTATTGATATAGCTCCCATGTCTTCTAATTCTTTAACCACGTCTTTACATATTATATCTTTGTTTTCATCTAAATAATTTAACGCGTTTGAGTCAGCGATTAAAATATTCCGATTATCATTGTTTTTTCCTACTTTTACTTTTATATATAAACCCACACTACTCAAAGAGAAAATAAAGCTTTCTATTCTTTCTTTAGACCAATCAATAATCATATCGCAATGTGTAGCGTCGTAATCTATCTTTTTCAGTTTGCCGTTAGAAACAATAAGTTTTGCTAAATCATTAATTAATTCTATATACTCTGGTTTTTTTACTAACCTTTCGACTACATGGTCTGGGGTTCGCACAATAGCTAATTTTGCTCCAAATTTTAATTTATCAATACTGACATATTCTCCCTCGTCATTCAATATTTCTAGCTCATCGTGTAAAAGAATATCCATAGAATTCATAAAAGTTATTTCAAAGTAATTGTTTATATTTTTTAAGTCTATAGAAATATGTGGATTCGGTTTTTCAAACCCGCTTATTGCTTTAAATTTATGCAATTTGATAGCTGGATTTTCTACATTAATGTATCCTTCAGTCGTTAGAATAAATACCATAATGCTTCCTGTATTTTACTGTCTTGTATACTATAATTTCAAAAAAAAATACATTATCGCGATAACCGATTTACAATTACGCCGAGCACATTAAACATTCTTCATCTTCTTTATTCTCCGCTTCTTTCATTACGGATACGTCAACATTAAATTTAACAGCTCCGACAGCGGCCTGTGACCGTAAATAATACATTCCTGTTTTTAGACCTTTTTTCCATTCGTATACGTGCATACTAGTTAGTTTTGCGTTATCTGGAGATTTTAAATATCTGTTAGAACTTGTACTTTGACATACATAACAATTTCTGTCTGCTTCCATATCAATAAGATTTTTTTGAGAAATCTCCCAAACTGTTAGATAAATTTTTTTAATATTATCAGGAATAGATTTAATAGTTTGAATGCTTCCGTCTCTAGCAATAATCATTTGTTTCATTTCTTCGTTCCAAAGTTTTAGTTTCATCAAATCTTTGATTAAATGCTTATTCACAACTTGAAAAGTCCCGGATAAAGTATTTCTAACGAAAATATTAGAAGTAATAGGTTCAAAGCTTTCAGTATTTCCCATAATTTGAGCAGTGCTTGCTGTAGGCATTAAGGCTAGAAGGAGAGAATTTCTAACTCCGTATTTACTAATTTTATTTCTTAATTCTGTCCAATTCCATAGACTATCATCCACACTCACTCCCCATAAATCCATCTGTAGTTTGCCTTTAGAAAGCATACTTCCTTCGTATGATTCGTAAGGACCATATAATTCAGCGAGCTCACAACTTTTTTCTAAAGCAGCATGATAAATAGTCTGGAAGATTTTTCTATTAATTTCTTTAGACTCATCGCAAACAAAAGGCAAACCCATCTTGAAAAATACTTTAGCTAAAGACTGAACTCCCAGCCCAATAGGTCGATTCTTTTTATCACTACTCTCTCCTTCAGCTACCGGATAAACATTATTATCGATAACTCTATTCAGATTCTCGACAGCTTTTTTAGTAACATTATGTAATTTTTTATAGTCGTAAGAATAATTAGAATTGTTGTCTTTCTTCACAAATTTACTTAAACAGAGGCTTGCTAGATTACAAACTCCAATATTGTCTTTATCGGTGTAAATATTAATTTCATTACAGTTCAAGCTTAGTTGACCTTCGAATACTCCTTGGTTTAATTTCTTTTCGGTAAAACAATAAGTATGCCATAGTCCAGGAACAGGAGTTACTGAAGAAACCTTTACTAATTCTTTCTGAATAGATTTATTAATATCGTAAGATTCTAGCCAATCATTGTATCTGTCACAATGTTTAACCACGTACGGAGATAGTTTTAGATTTTTAATCATATACACAGTATCTCTTTCAGAAAACAGTAATTTGTTAAAAGAATTATTCATCTTAGGGGACATGCCCATTGTATTACACACTAATTTGATGTCTTGTAGAATATCTTTATTGCTGTTCTTAATATGATATGTCATTGTTTTCTTATTACTAGAAATAATTCCGCAGCAATCAATAATTCCACACAGCCAGTTTACTTTCGCGTTTAAACTACTGTTGAAAGGAGGATTGTTTGTTTTGAACACAACCTCATTTGTCATATGATAATATCTATTATTCGAGCAAGAACTTTTAGTTGAAAATGTAATATCGTCGAAAGATAAAATATAATCCAATACTTTTTTGCTATGATAAGCAACTACAATATTGCTTTCAACCATAAGTTCTTGCCCTAGTAAATAACCAGCAGAATACCATTCACTATCAAATTCTTCTAAAGACTTACCAAATTCATTAGTATTGATGTCTATAGTCGGGTAATCACACCCTTTTAGTTTAGAACCAGACGTTAACATATCTGCTTGGACGATACTTTCGTTTCCATCCACAATAGTAATAAATTTATGATAAGGAGTGCATTTAATTTCTGTTCCGTCTGAAATAGAAACTTTAACCAATTTTTTAAACGTACCGGTAAGACATACTTGCGTCTCTGTAAACTCTTCTCCATTCCATACATTTACAATTTGTCCTTCTAAATCTTCAATGTATTCAAACCCGCTATCCGTCAGAATTCTAGTGTCTCCAGAAACACATAGATTACTAGATTTAATTGTCCCTAAGTTATTTTGATTATTCTTTCGGTTAACATGGTCTTTGAACGAAATATACGGAACACCAGATTCCATTTGAATTTCTAAAATATGTGTCCATAAGTCCGCAATAGAAACTTGTTTTGTGTACATTTTCTTTTCTTCGTATTCATGATATAATTTTCTATATTCTTCTCCATAAGTGTCAGCAAGGCCTTTAGCTTTGTCAGGACAAAATAGACTCCACATAACTACTTCGCCTGTAGTTACTGCGCGCACTAGCCTCTCCATAAATACATCACAAATCCATAATGCCAAGAATAAATCTCGAGCGCGTCTCATTTCATCTCCGATAGGTTTCTTCAAGTCTAAGAAGTCTTCAATATCAGCATGCCACGTTTCAATATAGACAGCAGTCGAACCTTTTCGTTTACCACCTCCTTGCGAAACGTATACTGCGCTATCGTTAAACATTTTTAGCATCGGAACAATTCCTTCTGATTCTCCATTAGTAGAACGAATTAATGATTTGTGCGCCCGGACTTGAGACACATGAATTCCTACACCTCCAGACCATTTACTAATCATAGCTGTGTCTGTTAAAGTTTTATAGATATTTTTTAAATTGTCGTCTACAGATAATAAAAAGCAAGAAGACAATGCTTGTTTATGAGTTCCGGCATTGAATAATGTCGGCGTTGCGTGTGTATAATACTTACTACTCATTAAATCATACGTTTCTTTGATAGAATTCATAATAATTGCGTATCCCCCGCTATGTTTATCATCAGACACTAACCCATTGTCTTCAATACAATTAAGATGAATTCCGATACTTACACGAAGAAGCATATGTTGAGGCCGCTCCATTATTTTGACAGTTCCGTCATCATTTCGTTTGCGAAGAAGATAACTTTTCATTAATGTTTTTAGACCAAAGTAACAATACTTATAATCCATTTCATATCTAAGAATAGCATTTAGCTCTTTATAATTTCTTTCGACAAATTTGATTAATTTAGGGTGTAAGAGAGAGATTTTTTCTCCGTTGCTATAATAATTATCTAACTTCTGAATAGTCGAAAGATAACAATCATCAGTTTCTCTATGAAGGTTATCCATTTCAATTCGAACGGCCATAGAGTCATAGTCTAAATTATTAGTGATATTACTAGCGCAAAACTTAGAAGAAATATCATCTAACTCCTTAGTAGAAATTCCATTAACCATCATTTTAATAGTATGTTGTGCGATTAAAGGTACATTAACATTTAATCTGGGCTCGCGATTCTTTAAATCATTTAATCTGAATAATACTTTATTGAAATCTAATTCGACATATTGGCCTTTCTTATTGATGATGTAAAAGTTAGTATTCTCCATATTGTTAAAGTTATTATAATATCCTACCAACTTTGTTATATACTGTCTATAGACTCTATTTCAAAAAGAAAAAAAGAATAGTAATAATTTGAACTACATTGGTTCTCTATAGTTATTTAAATCTTAATACAGGTTTTGTAATGTTAGATAACATACTGTATTGCAAATCGCTAACTACATATCTGTATATCTTATGTTTCATATCTTTTACAATATCTTCTATATTTGAATTTATCGTGTTGTGAATGCTGCAAAATTTAGTTTCTGTATTCAGAAATGATACAATATAATTATTATATAGAACTTCTCTCAAAATCCCGTTATAATCATATTTTTCTGATTCTTCATTAGCTCTTTTAAATAAGAAGTTGCCATACACTAAAATAGTTAAATCCGGTTTTAAATTATCTCTATCATGTCTAATAATTTTTCTAAATAGAAAGTTATCCGAAATGATATCACTGCTTGTACTAATGTTATTATTAAGAATGTTGTCCATAACCGTTTTATATTGAGCAGTCATAGTATAAGCCAGAGAGCAATACGTATATCTATCCAAAATAACATTAACCCCAGAATGCAACAATCCTAAAATTTCTTCTCTATTTTCTGCTCTGTTATCAGCAAAGAGTTTAATCTCCACGTCTTTAGAAACAATAAGTTCTCCTTTAAGAATCTTATCTATTTTCTTTCCTATAACTGTTTCTCGGTTAGGATATTTATACATAACAACCTTGAATTCGGGAGAGTTATATTTTTCTATAAACTTATTAATGATAGTTGTTTTACCAGAAGCGTCCGCTCCTGTAATACAAATTAAAGCTCCGCGAACAACCATTATGTCTTACTTATTTAGTAAGCGATTATTCAATTTTAAAAAAAAAATAATACATTTCTATACATATCTAAAGACAAGTTAATCAAATAATTTATAGCCCGAAAGCATCATCATCAGAATCGTTATCAGATTCTTCTTCTACCTCAGTTTGACTTTCCTGCTTGTCTTCGTCTTTTTTTTCTTCAGTGCTCTGCTCGTTAGACTCTTTTTTTTCTTCTACACTTTTATGGCTAGTTATAATTTCTACAGATACACAGTTAGAAATATTAGATTTAATATTGTCTAACATCTCTTCCATATTAAAGTAATCTTCCTCAGGAAATGTGATGAAAGTACTTTTAACTTGAATGCCTAAAGATTTCATAGTTACTTTAACATGTTTTAGAAGCATATCTTTCTCTTTTAGCTTCCGTTCTTCTTTATCCATAGAATCTAGAGATTCTTTGATTTTAATATTTTGACTATCAATTTCTCGTTCTTTCTTTCTATCGATAATATCTACCTTTTCTAAGAATAATTGTTTTGTAGAATCGTTAAATACTTTAACAGTGTCTATGTCCTTATCGAACGCAAATTGAAAGATAATTTCTTTATCCTTACACAGAACAGGTAGTTCAGAAAGCTTTGTTTTCTTAATTTTTACAAACTCTAACTTAGTAACATTATCTTCTTTAGACTTAAGAATAATACCCATAAATATATTTTTAGGTTTAGCAGTTGCATTCATCATACTTAGCTTTGCGTTTTTCTTAACAGTGTCTATAGAAATAATATTTTCTATCTTTTGCATACTTAGATATTTCATGTTGTCTACCATAGATAAAAATCTCTTGAAGAAATAGTACGAAACACAGTCTACATTTCCTTCATTTTCTTTAAACTCATAATCTTGAATGTTAAATGTTTTTTGAAAGTTTTTGACTGTAACAGGTTTGTTATAATATTTCTTAAGTAGTTCTACATTAACAGGAAAATCATCAGTGCTTTCAATTATCTTAAAATAAGTACAAATTTCTTCTGAGCTAATATTTAGGCTCTTGCTAAAATCTTCTGAAAATTTTACAATATCTGTGATATCGTAGTTAAATTCAATGATTTCGTTAATTTGAACTAAGAAACTGATAGGCGATGACATTCTGTAAGTTGATATCTGTGTATATATCAAATCTATAAAAAATCAATTTTTTTTTAAAAAAAGCTCAGCTTATATATATACAACATGTTAAGTATTTTAAAGTCAGATAACACCTGGTTTCCGGAGTCTTCAGATGGAAAGGTATTTAAATTAAGAGCTAATAGAGATATTACAATTAGTTCTAAAGACTTTGAAATATATGACACCGGATTAAACTTAGATTTTTCTGATAAAGAAAATGTTGTATTTGAAGTAGTCGACTGTCACAGAAATAGTTTAATATTAAAAGATAATATTATGAAGACAAACAATTATCTAGAGTCTAAATCTAAAAAAGTACACTTTGTTAATATTTCAAATGAAGATATTACTTTCAAAGAAACAGACTTTATTTTAACTTTTTGCTTGAAGTCTAAAGAAATTATTCAAGGTGTAGAGACTGAGGTTAATGGTGATGAAAATAAAAAAGAGAAACCAATAGTAGAGGAAATCACGGAACCGACGGTGGAAGAAATTAAGGACACTGAATTGGAAGTAAAAAGTGAGGAAATGCATATTCAAGTCTCGGAACCTATACATACGGAGGCAAAAGAAGAACCAAAATCAGAGCAATTCGTAAAAGAACTAGTTAAACCAGAGGTTACGGCCGAGAGTACTTTGTCTGGACATATAGAAAATTTAGAGACAGAGGAACCTATTGTTTCTCTAGACGCTCCAAAAAAAAGAAAGTATGTGAGAAAGAAATAAATTTATATAAAATTTGATAACTCTTTAAGAAAATTAGTTGCAGACACTTCTTCTATTTTATCGTAGTAGAAGTGAGATTTTTTTTTGTCTTCTTCAGAGAATTGTTTTTTGATATCACAATCCGGATATGATATATAATTTTTTGGAGGTATCGTACTAAGACCTTTTCTAGTTTTTTGAACACTAACATAATTTTGCATATAAAATAGTAAATTCTCATCTATCCAATATTCGACCCCTAATGTATTCAGACTATAGAAAAAACAGTTATCTTCTAAAGACTCTAATCCAAAATCTGTATTTGTCTGTATAATATTCACCATTTCCAAAGTAGATAAATAGTATTTTGCGTACCAATATTTTTCAATAGGCTCTTCAGAGAAATAGTAAGAAAACAAAAAGTAAGCTAGAATATAATTATAATTACTGATATGAAATATATTGTCCTTTATTTTTACAGAGTTTATAGAAAGCATATTTCCAGTTAAATCCATAACATTAACTTTGATATTATCTTTAGACGAAGAGTAAATTGTTCTGCTCGGAAGAGAAGTACTAACTATTGTTTTTTTAGATTTTGTAAAGTTACTAATATCTAAACTTGCTAACATGCTGTTAAATATTTTATTTTCTTCGAAATTGTTTCCATAATTTATAAACTCAATATCATTTCCGTAGAAGTCGAAAGAAATAATATCTTCTGTTATATTTAATACGCAATCCATATTATGATTTCTTTCGACTTCTATTTTTTTGTTAGAGCAAATTTTATTAAACTCTTCCAAAAGTAGGCAATAAGCTAACTTTCCATGAAATACAAAATCTAATTCTGAAGAATATATATTGATATTTGTTATATTTTTTTGAGATAATTGGTTAGAGACTGTTTTTAAATTTAGTCGTATAGACTTTTTAATAGATTTGTTTTCGTCTATAGATAAATTAGGCATTTCGAACAGATAGTGTTTATTAAGCATATCTTTTCTTTTTATATCTTTTTCAAATCGGTTAATAACATTAAATGTTGGACCTGTTATATTCCATAATAGAGAGAGAGATGTATATTGGTCTATCTTTTGATATACAGGGTCTATAAATTTATAATTATCCCATTTCATAAAAGGTATTTTTTCATATAAATATCTAGCACAATAAGTAGAATCAAATACTGTATATCCCATAAGTTGAACTCTCATAGTTGTCTTATGGACAGCCGGTACTATCGAAATATTTTTCATACCCATACCACAAAGAATAGAAGCTATATTGTTTGCGTGCTTGATGTTGTCCGGGTCTATAACGTCGTAGTCAGGAATTTGATAATCAGAATATAAATATTCTCCTTTTACTCTTAAAGCAAAATCTATACTCATTCCACCAACTATCATAAGCTGGGTTTCTATAATATAGTTTCTAACGACATCTAAACATATTTTCATATCTTTCGCATTGTAGTCTAAGTTAAATAAAATATAATCGCTTTCTATTTCGGAATTACATTTTATTACGGACACATCTTTATCCTCTTTTAGAATTTTGTCTAAAGACATTGTATTATATTTTATTTTAGATTTTAATCAATGATATAATCATATTGAACATAACTTAGAATACTATTTTTCTAGTTATTTCGTATCCAACACTCTAAATTTTTGTTCCGCATTGTAAAAAATTGAAATAATCTACTTTAAGTAAGCTATGGACGATTTTGATTTTGACGAGCTCAATGATATTATTAATAAGTCTATAGAAGAATTAGGAGGTGGTGATTCTTTTAAAGAGAAATTAGAGATAACCGATTATAAATTTTGTGATGATTGTAATGTATTGATGGAAAGCGATATTAATAATTCTCTGACTTGCAAAATATGCGGATTTATAAAAAATATATCTACAGAAAACAATGAGTACGAACCTAGTATGTCTGGATACAACACTAATAGTAATTTTCATATACCAATCAAATGCATAGGCGCTAATTCTTTTCAATATCAGAAACAATTAAGAAATTCCACTTCTCAATATTCTATAGTTCAAGAAACTAATTTAAGAAGAAAGCTAGAACGATTAAATTTTCGATCCACAAGTATCTTTATTCCTAAAAATATTATAGAAAAAGTAGTATCTCAATACAAATTAATCAGAGAAACAGACAAAATTCATAGAGGAGATATATTTAATGGTATCATAGGTTCGCTCATATATTATGAATGTCTTACTGCTGGAATTATTAGAAAGCATAAAGAAATAAGTGATTGGTATGGAATAACAGAAAACGATTTGAGCAAAGGCGACAAAATTGTCAGAGTGCTAGAAGAAAAAAAGATAATCCAACTTCCTATCTACGAAAACAACAATATGAAATATATCGAATCATACTTGAAGAGAGCAGGTGTCGACATAGAATATAAATATTTTATGAGCAAGCTGTTGGATATCATAGAGGAAAAAAAAATAGGCAACCACAACGCTAGACTTTCTACTAAAGTTTCTGCTATACTTTTCATAGTTATTATTTCTTCTAAACAGACTACAGAAAATAAATTTAGTTCTGGTAGATTAGAGCCGACTCCTAGTCTAAGCGCTGATTATATTTCTAAAGAGTTCAGTATTTCCATCTCTACATTTAAGTCGTTTTATATGGATATAAATAAGAATAAAGAACTAGAAGAAATCAAATATTTATGTTCTGAATACGGTCTAGAGATTCCAGATAAACTGCCAAGAAAGAAAAAGAATCCTAATTCTAAGTAACTTACTTATTAATTGTTTCGTTGTTTAGATTTAGATAATCTACGTCCGAATCTGAGAATCGTTTTTTTTTGCCTCTTCAACGGATTCTACGGCAACTGTTGCATTCTTTCTAGCCGCTTTATCTCTCCAAGCAGTCGCTGCTTTGGATACATTATTTTCTACATGATTAATAGTTCTTGCCGCACACACCGCGTCTACTATATTATTATTATTTCCTTCTAACGACATCTTTTTAACAATATTATTCTTTATTGCTTCCCTAACAGCTGGTGTAATTCCGATAGAAATAGGTTCCAAATCTTTCTTTATATTATTCTCTATCTCTTCCGTTTGCTTAGCTCTTGCAACGGTAACATATCCAAATTCTTCTGCCATGCTATAAGTTATAAACATGACTACCAGATGAACTAGAGAAGAAATTATTTTAGCAACGTGTGTCTGAGGGGTGACATCTCCATACCCTATTGTTGTTATCTGTGTAGTTGTTAAGTATAGAGTATTAGTAAGCACGCTTTCTTTATTATTTTCTACATTATATTGTTCATAATAAATCATACCGGCATTAACTATCATTAATATTATGAAAAAGAATGTTATAAATCTTAGCTTCCAACTTTTTTTAAAGGAATGAGTTACGAAACATCCAAATTCTCGTAGCCGACAAGGTATTTTAGTTATGGATTCAAACCATGTAGCACTAGTACATGGAGATATATATTTTTCCCCCGAATACTTTGCTTTTGCTTTAGCTTCTTTGAAATCTCCACATACGTTAATATTAGAGAAAAAATTATTAAACTTACTCATAGTTAGTATTAGTATATTATAAAACTGATTTTTCTGACTGTGTATTTATAAAAAAGAAAAGTAATAATTCATTACTTATTCATATAAAATAGAATATTTAACAAAATCTCTATACATATCGTAGATACATAGTTTAGTAGCTGGATCGCTACTGTTTAATAATAGTCTAAAGATATTATATAATTTGGTGTTTATATCAGCATTCAGCATAAATGTAGTAAATATTAACATCTTTTCTACGTCCTGACTTACTTTTCCGAGAGCAGACGCACTTCTATTAATATTTGATATATAAAATGTTAAAGCTCTTTGTTTTATTTTATGATTATAGCATTTTATAATATATTTTCTATAGACTGTTAGATTTACGTTATTGTTACTATTCAACTTTAACATATCTTTGATAGTATTTTTTTCAGCTATTGCATTTTTTAAAAACTTGTATATGGTTTTAGCCGCCGAGCGTTCTAGTGATTTTGCAATTTTGTTAAATTCTGAATTAACATATCTATATTCTGTAGTCAAAAGATAAGATAGTATATTATTCACAGAATCAATACTCAAACTGTCTAACCCGCTCATGATTGTATATGAAACTTTGTATATTTCAATTTTAAAATTGAAAACTATATTAGTAAAGTATCTAAGCGATATTCAATTGTAACCAACTACACAATGAGCTGTAACCAATGCGAACTTATCTTACAACGTCTATCTCAATTAGAGTCTAAAGTAGAAGAAATGGTTCTAGCCAACAGTGCAATTGTAAGTAGAATCGCTAATAACATTGAGCTTAAGATTGATATTCTAAGCAATGCAGAAAATATTATCAACAACCAGAAAGCTAAAGTTTCTGAAGTTAAAGTTAAAGCTAAGTCGTCTTTCTTCAAAGATGAATTTAAGAAAGATAAAAATTGTTATTTAAATAATTTATACACTCAAGACGAAATTGATGAGCTTTACGAATTAGATGAAATTAAAAAGAAGTCTAAAGAAGAACATAAATTATCTAAAATCGGAGAATATATTTATAAAAAAATTACTAAAGATTCTACTAAGCTAGCCGAGCTTAATCGAATTTACGAAGAATATAAAGAAAAACAAAAAGCATTAGCGCAAGAAGCGGAAGACAGCTTACTCGGAGAACAAGAAGAAGAGAAAGAAGACAATTAAAAAAATATAATACTTAATAAATGATTAGTTTATTTTTTTGATTACAATTCTTCTAGTTGACTCTCTAAGTCTTTTACATTATCTTGAATAAACTGTTTGTTAATAATAATTTTGTTAAAGTTGGAACATTGCTTTGGTGTGGAACCAATCATTAAACTTTGAGAGCTTGCTCTTGTACAATCAGCATTGCTTCCGTTAATCGCAATTGTTTCTAGTTCTTGTAACGGATGGCTGTTAGAAAGCAATAACAGAGAATTATTTTTCTCTCGACTCTGAATACCTTGTCTGTCAATACTCGTTACCACTCCTGTAGATGTCATCGTGTCAGCGTACACTCTATAATATTTAGGGTCTGCACTCGGCATCATACTAGATAAATTAATTACGATAGCATTATTAGCGGCTTCAATACCTAATAGTTGGCTTATTTCAACAATACTATCACTTTGTGTTTGGTATGGGTCAACGAATTCGTTACATAATATTGCTGACAGATTAGTGCCGTCTGTCATAATAACATTTTTGTTTACTTTCTTAATACTTCCGTCTTCTGCAATTTCACTTCTAGCCAGTTTAGCACTAATATCTGTAGAATAGATTCCATCTACTCCACGAATAATAGAATTCAAAAGTCTTGTTTTGATAAAAGTCTCTAGAAGATTAATATCAATTTCTGCGCTTTTCTTAAATTGAATAGCTCTGATATAAATTCTAACTACGATATTGTTCGGCTTAGATGTGTTTTCTGCGTTGTTTACAATATATAGATTAGGATTTAACTCAAATAGTCTGAAGCAGATTGTTTCTAACTTCATATTTTTTTCGATAAGCTTTTCTCTGTCAATCTCTAGCCGGACTGACCAATTAATTAAGTCAGATGGTACTTTTAACAAAGGATTGTGCTTAATAAAACTTCTAATCATATCATTTTCTTCTTTATACTCTGGATGAGTAATATTCATAAATGATTCAAAGAATACTTGATAATTGTTTACGAACTGTTTCAACTTCATCATTTCTATGTGGTTAGCGATGGATTGTACCTGAAAGTCGTCGTATTTTTCTTTAAGATGAATTACCATAGAAGGTGCTTTCATTTTATAAGTATCTTTGGCCCCTAAGATTTCTTTCATTCTTCCTAAGAAATCTGTTTTTGTTCCGCTCGAGCCTGTTCTGTGATGACTGTCTAGTACATATTGTGTCATCGGTTCTGAAATAGACTGAGCAGAGATAATTCCGACAGGCATTCCATAGTTAATCAAAGATTTTTTAAATGTATAGATAATTCTGTTAATGCAGATATCTAATACTTTTAGCGAAATATTTGCTTTTAATATTTTTTTAGTATAAAGATGACTACGAATATTGATTTCCAATAATCTGAACGATACTTTAATATGTGTAGGAATTTCCATTTGTCGTTCAAGCTGCATATTATTGAAATGCGCATACTTGATATCGCTACATAATTTATTAATTCTATTAACAACATCAATCGGATTCAATAATTGCTTTTCGGACTCTACATGAGTATAGCAGGTATCTTTAAATATGCGCTCAGTGTTTACGGATAAATTTCGCACGTCGCTGAGCATTTTATTTTTAATATTTTGTCTTTCGACACATAATAGAATATCTCTATAGTCTTTTCTGTCTTTAGACAAATTATCCCATTCGATATCTAAATATTTTTGAGTAGTATCATTTCTGAAGACTTCTTCGACGTCCTTCAGAGTACATTTCCACTTGGTTTCAAACTCTTTATCTGAAATAAATACATGAGGAAATACTACTGTTTCATTATTTCTAACATCAACACCGTCGCCTCCGAATAGAAATTGAATTACTGTATTCTCTGTTGCTACTTTTCTATGGTTATCTGCGATAAGAGATTCTAAATTCTTTACACTCTTTCTATTTTGTTCTCCGGTAATAGAAGTAGATAGAGCTTTATTAATAATAGAGTATCTTGCTTCCATAGATTGAAAGATGAAAGAAACCATATCGACACCTCCGGTATAAGACTCTGTAACAAATCCTCTATTTTGAGGGCTCTCGTCAAATCTCGGATAATAAGGACATGTTCTTTCGTAGTCAAAGAGTTTAGCCATTCTTTCTCCTCCAATAGAAGCTTGTCCGATAGAAGAAGAAATCTGTAATAAATTTGTTAGTTTGCCTTTTGACCCACTTACAATCAGTTTAAATAAATTATTATTTTCTGACTTAATATCCTCGAATACTGGTCTTAAGAAATCATCGCCTAAGTTTAAGATACTTAGCTGTTGCTGTTCGAAGAATTGTCGTACGCTCATTCCTAGCGGCGGAATTATTTTTCCTTTCTTGTAATTATCAATAATTTGATGAGCTTCTGATAAAATTACTTGTGTCTGCTTATGGACTTTTTCCAATGCTTGCTTACTAATAGTAATATCGTCGTAAGTAAGTGTAAGACCTTTATGCATTAAGAAAATATTTGTCATTTGTTGCAGATTGAATATAGTGTTAAGGGCGACCTCACTTCCATACTCGTTATACAGAACATGAAAGATCGATCCGCTTACTCCCTGTCCGATAGATTTTTTATCTAATCGTCCTTTCAGGAGTTGACCTCTATTAATTTCTACTTTAATGTCTTCTTGATTATAATTAATATAAGCAGTGTATTCCGGTTTAAAGAATCCTGCTTTCTTAGAATAATTAATAGGAGGCAGTAATTTGCTTACTAACTGATGAGCGGATAATTTATCTCCTTCTCCTTCTTTCAGCGCAAACTGTTTATAGACAAAGTCATTTGTAGACAGTAGTCTCATAGAGTTGTATTTATTAAATTTAGTACCTGCCTTAGTAAACTCAAAGATACCAATTAATCCGTCATGATATACGCCTACAGAAGGAGTACCGTCTTTTAGAGACATACACCAGTTAGGAATTCCAGCCAGATGCCAGCATTCATTTTTTGATGCTTCTGAATGTGGAATAATAGCCATCATTGCATCTCCATCGAAGTCTCCTCCGTAAAAACTATCAGTGATATTAGGAGATAATCTAAATGTTTCTCCTTTGTCCACAACGTAAACTATATGTCCACTGATAGAACTAGACTGAAGGGTCGGCGCTCTGTTCATAAAGATAACATCTCCGTCCATAAGATGTCTGTAAATGGTGTCTCCTTCTTCTAAAATAAAGGAATCATTAATCGCGCCGACATAATATTCTTTACCATTTTTCTTTACTATCTTTAGACAGCCAGGATATTGTTTATCCTTATTATGAAAATTGATAGAAAGTTTTTCTTTATTATACCACTGAACTACTTCAGGGATTACGATTTTTTCTGCGACACTCTTAGGAACGCCTACCTGATAGGGTTTAATATTGTCTACAGAAATAACACTGCGGGCCATAAATGTAGTTCGCTTTCCTAAGATATTTTTACGAATACGACCTGTCTTCTTAGCAAATCTACTAGAAATAGAAGATAGACTACTGCCCGTATTTGTCTGTAGACGATTAGAATTTCCAGAAGGAATATCTCTGATTAAATTGTAGTAATGCATTTCGATGTTATCTAGATTCATAATATACTTTTTAATCATTTCTTCGTCCATGACAGCCGGTAGTTTCTCTAACAAGTTTACCATATTCTTTAATATTGTCGTGAGGTCATTGTTATTAGAACGGCCTCCTTTAATTTTTTTAATGTCCGGTCGAATGGTCACCGGTGGAACTCGTAAAGTTCTAAGTACAAACTTCTTAGGATGAGAATCCAATAGTTTTCCTAACTTAATAACTGTGTCGTCAGAAATTTTAGACACAATATCTTCAATTTCTGTATTCAACAGTCGTCTCTGAGATTCTTCCATTCGAATCATAATTTTTAAATGGTCTTTAGGATCTTTTTCAACAATAGGATGGACCTCTTCGCAGACAGGACATTTTAAATATTTTTGAGAAGAAGATCTGCTTAACTTAACTGCTTCATTCAGAAGTTGAGTTCTATCGATATTCTTCTTTTTGATATTAACAATACATTCTCCACACTTAAAGCAAATTACTTTTAACCATTTGATTACTTCTTTTTTGAACATAGGGGAGATAAATGGATAAGGAGATTGAATTTTTCCGAAATGTCCAGAACATTGAGTTTTATTCATAAAACATGTCTGACATATATAAGAGTTATCTGTAGTTCCCATTCGACTATCATACACACCGTTGTTAAATGGAAGATTATTACGAAATAATTCTTTATTAGTGACATCTACACAGGCGTCTAACTGATTATCTTCATCTCCTAAAGCATAAAATTGTAATCTAGACAATTCGCTTGTAGGAATAAAATCTAAATCCACAGATACAAATGAGTTAGTCTTAAGATTAGATTGCATGATTTTAAACTTGTCAAACTCTGCTATATTCTATACAGCAAAAGAAAATATCAATTTTAAAGCAAAAGTAATCTCTCTTTAATATATACTAGTCTTATATCTAATATATTTACGAATTATTCTTAATACTATTCATATGGCGGGTATTCATTTATTTAGCAAAGACCTTAGAACAGTAGACAATGAAGCGCTGAGTATGATATTAAATAAATTAAAAGTAATAGAAGGAGAAAATTGCATATTGCTTTTTCATCTTGATACTAATCAATTAGTTAAAAAATCAGAAGAATGGCATCGCAGTAAAAATGCCATCAGATTTATGTTACAGTCTATAGAAGATTTAAATAATTGTTTAGGTAATTCTTTACATGTTATCTTTGGAGATAGGGTCGATTTATATTCGTATATAGAAAAAATAAGCGCGGTGCGTGGGGTAAAATATCTTAGCAAGAATATGGATTATTCTAAATATTCTGTAGACAAAGAAGAAGAAATTAGAAAATTGTGTTCAAAACTACATATTACTTTTTTAGAAGGCCATGCAGACCAAACCATAATTGACACTTCGCTTTTACTAAAAGATAACAATATCCCGTATACTACTTTTAGCCATTTTTATAACAAACTTAAAAAAAATATAAATGCAACAGCTGTCAAATCTAAATTTAAAGTTAAAATAGAGTTAAATAAGTTAATCAAACCCGATATGGATTATTGTTGGGATAGACAATTATCATTAATTTGTGAAAGTTTAGGATTCAACAAGTCAGAGTTGTTGAATATTGATTTATGGAAAAGTAAGGAAATATTCTATGGTGGTCGAAAAAAAGGACTAGAGAGGTTAAATACTTTAACATCTAAAGACAATAAAAAGTTATCTATACAAAATTTTATAGAAAGAGATAATATGTCTTCTGATAGAGGGTTAAATATAAGTTCTTATCTAAACTTCGGCTGTATTTCGTCTAGAGAAGTTATCGAAATGTTTAAACCAGCACCTGAAGAATTATTTAAACAAATGGCATGGCGAGACTTTTACTTATGTATTCTAAGATTCAACAAAAAATCTAAGGAATATATATGGCTAGACGATAGATACAATAATTTAGAGTGGAGAAATACAGATAGCGAATTATTCAGAAAAGAGTGGGAAGATTTTATAAACTGTAGCACAGGCTGTCTTATCATAGACGCCGCGATGAGTGAACTCAAACAAACTGGGTTTATGAACAACAGGGCTAGATTATTATGGGCTACTTTTGCGGTTAAATATATTCAGTCTAATCCTTTTGATAAAACATTTGGCGCGATTTCTTTATATTCAAGATATCTAATAGATTGTAGCACTAGTCAAAACAAGATGAATTTTGAGTGGATTATTAGTTCTTTAGACATAGGTGGAAGAAGGTTTGCTAAAAGAGGAGAATCTCCATTATCAGGAAGAGTAATATCGTTAGACAATAAACATACGTTGAAAAAATATAATGCTTATGATTATATAAGAAAATGGCTACCTAAATATAGAGATACAGGAGACAAAGAGCTATCCAAAATAGAGCCTTCTATAAATTTAAAAAAAAGATATCAAGAATATTGTAATATGTTCAAGACTACATGATTATACAATTATTTCTTCAAACAGAAAGCCTCCGGTTTTAGATTCTGTCTCTAGACTTTCTTTTTGTTCTTTTGTTAACTTATTTTTAGAAACTATTTCTACTACATGAATTATGTTTCCGTTAGCTATCACCGCTATGTCTACTATTTTTTTGATGTCTAAAGAAGATATGGATTTCTTTCCTCTAAGTTTAGATTTCAGATTAGAGTTGAATATATTATGTAAGTTTTTCAAAATTTTGGAGTCCGCTACCTGGATTTTCTGATATAGACTTAGCAAGTATTTTAATTTTTTTGACTGATAGCCGTTAGAAATTATATAATCAGGTACTATAGGATATTCAAACCACACTCCGTCCGAATCGTTACTTTTGTCAAATATATTTTCGTATTCAGCATACAGTTGTTTAGCAATTCGTATTTTACCTTCCATATGCTTTTTACCCTCATTACCGGCTTTAATAAATGAATATTCATCGCATTTTTCGCTTTCTTTTCTTTCTTCTATTTCTGCCTTTGTTAGCTTTTTATATATTTTTCTTCTCCTTTTCCTTATTCCGTTAGATACCTTTTGTTTACTGAGTACTTTATTTTTAACTTCATTATTCATATTTAAAGCTTTCTTTTGATTTCTTCTATTTCTTTAGACAGTTCTTTAATACAATTAATCAAATGCGGAACTAAACCAGTGTAATGAACACTATGAAAATCTTCTAATCCGTGCGAGTTTTCTATTTGTACTACTTCTGGTAATATTTTTTTTATGCTTTGAGCTAGCACTCCCACGTGCCTATGTTCTTTGTCAAAAATATAGTTATATTCTTTGATTTCTACATCTAATAGTTTTCTAAGAGAGTAGGCCGGCTCAACTGCGATTATATTTTCTTTCATTCTTACATCCGAAGTTTCTGCAAGGGTGGTAGCGGTTAAAACTCCTGTGGGTGAAATAGTCGCAACTGTATTCAAAGTACCATCATTAATTAATTTAAATTCTAAGAATGAATTTTCGGTGTTTGCGACTAAATCGCTAGATACACAATTAATAAATCCAGAAGGAACGACGTCTCCAGAAGCATTAATTATATCAAATTCTATTCCAATTCCGAGTCCGCTTTCTGAAGTTGTATTAGGAGCTACTATCATACTGAGCCCTGCAACAACAGAATCATTATCAGGCGCTTGTCTTAAAAGAGCTAACTCGGCTACTTCCATGTAATTGATATTAATTATATTTCTATATTCGTCAACAACCAGAGCTTTATTTTCTTGAGCCACGCCTTTTGTCGTAATGTCTACATAATTTAACTCTTCGGCGGTTGAAGTTATTAGCACATTATTTAATTTAAGTCCCTTATCTACGCCGTTATGAGAACTAATATTAATATTTCCACCCGAAGGAGTTATTGTTAAGTCTCCAGAAGAAGAAACTAATAAATCTGTAAAATTAGTAGCAGACCCGTCAGCATCATTATTTGTTAACCGTAAACAGTCACCGGAAGAAGAATTTATTTCTACTTGTTTAGCCGGAGTTGTTGTGTTTATACCGATCGTACCTGTAGTAGTCAGATTGTTGATATTTGTTAAATTATTAGATAAATCTTTAGCAACTAACACATTAGCATATGTAGACGAGTTGTTAAATCTTAATACGTTTAATGTGTTATCATACACCACTCTAGCAGCGACGTTAGACAGCAGTGAAATTTGCGAACTTGAGTACTTATTAATAACGACCATATCTTATATGTTTTGGTCTGCTCCTTGGCGAATATTGAGTTAGATAATATCTACAAGATTAGCTTTTCTATGTATATATATTATAATATAAAATGCGCAATCTTAACTAAAAGAAGTCTTCAAATTCAGAAAAGTTCAGTTCTTTATCATCTTTACATACTTGCTCGCAGTATTTTATTAAAAACGCAGAACCGAATATAAAGTCTTTGCCAGGAGAAGCTTCAAACCATCTACAAGGCTCTGAAGACTCTCTGAGATATACTAGTTTTTTATAATTTTTCTCATCTTTTGACTTCCCGTATTTAGAAAAAATAGCGTCTGCTATGTCTACCATCATTTTCTTTTCCTGGCTGCTAAAGTTGTTTGCCGCTCTGTTAAAATAAGCATTGCATACCTTTTCTGTAGTAAATATATTTATAAACGCATTCTTTCTTAAACTAGAGTCTAACAATTTGTCATCTTGAAATGCTATCATAAATGTAACTTTATGGTGTCTTCCGTTGAAAAATAGTTCTTTTACAGATTCGTATTTACACCATACATTCGCGCTTACGGCCGCGTCATCTATTATTATTAAAAAATTTGGATTTATATGTACATGCTTCATTAACATTTTATCATTATCGCTTAAATCTATATTATTTATATGTTTTACATTTCCTAGAATTGTATCTTTGTAGAAAGAAATAATACGAGATTCGTGCTCTGAGTTTAACTTAGAGATAGAGGAGCTGTCTCCCATTTTTTCTAAATTAGTTTTAACTTTTCTATAAGCGGATTGTATTTTCTGTAGACTTTCTTCATTTTTATTTATCATTTTACTATACATAAATTCTAATTTCTCTTTGTCGTTTACCAAATTATAAATTTTTACATTCAACAGTTGTCTTTTTAATATATCATTTAGCAAATTTTCTTTAACATCTGAATGTATTAAAGGTTTTGGAATTAATCCGTCGTAAGAACCATTTAATTTATTAGTTGGACAAATCACGCACACATTTGGTATATGTTTTTTTAAAAGATAGAGGATATCTTTTATGATAGTAGACTTTCCAGAATTACTAGCGCCATATAATATTATAGACCGGTTCAAAAAATAGTCTATAGACTTTTCAAAGATAGGTATTTCTCTGCCGCCTTTACTAAAAATAGATGTCTCCATATTTTGTTTGACTTTAGAATAAATTCTATATTTATAATAAAGTTGATTTTTTAAAAAGCATATGACAGCAATGGCACTTAAAGTTATTGGACAAAGATTTGACAGACTAATAAACGCATGTAGAAATCATAAAAAGGTCTCTTATAGTATGGGTAATTTTGTATCTATATTGGTAAATATCATTAATAGAGTCGAATATCCTTCTATCACTAATCCAGAAGATAAAGGTAAAAAAATAGGAGTCGTGTGTATCTTTAAAGTATTTGAAAAACTTAACAACTTAGTTCAAATATGTAATGTATACTTATATAAATGCAGTAAAGTTGATTATGATGTGGAATGTATAAAAATTCAGAATTTATTTAATAAGGTGTCTAGTAATTTAAAACGGGTAGAGTTTGACGTTGCAGAATCCATTAAGAATCAAAAAGATAACTGTAGGAAACACTTAACTATAAAAGGAGTCGAAAATATTATATCATCTGCATTCATATCTTTAGAAAAAATAGTCAGCGAGATGAAAGAAAAAAAAGAAAAAGAAGCAAACGATAAACTTGTTTCTTCTATATTAGATTATTTTGACAATACGTATCCAGAAGATAAAGAATTCATTTACGAATTTATAGACAACTAATTTAGACGCAAACAACCGACAAAACTAGACGACTCAAGCATATCGATATTTTTATTTTTTTCATACTCTTCTTTAGACATCACAGTACATATATTTTTTACATTTATGGTATTTGAAGGTATTTTTAATAAATATTGAGCGTAGTTAGAAAACTCTGTAAAGTCTTTAGACATTATAATAATAGATATTGAACCGGATCTTTTTCCTTTTTGGTTAATAAATTTTTCTACTAGTTTATCTTTAGCATCTCCAATAATATAAACGTATTTTCTTACTCTACTATTATTTCTATAGTCTCTAAACCCGAAACTTTCTAAACATTTTGATATATCCGACAGCATAATATTGCTTAATTTTTCTTTGTAGTCAGAAATAATAACAATGTTGTTACACATGGGCAGGTTAAGTAATGAATCTCTCTCCATTTCATAGCTTCCTGTCTTCTCCATTATATCTGCCGGTAAAACATATAGTATACTTCCTGGCGATATTTTTTTAACTATTATGTTTGAAGCAGAACTATTATCTTTTCTATAAATATTATAAGAATACAGTCCCGAAAATACTTTATCATCTTCAGATAAATTATCTAAATTCTTATACTTTTCAAATAAATTAGAAAACGAACCAACGCTTTCTTTTACAAATCCATTACTAGTCATATAATCTTCAATAGTTGATAAATTCAATAAATCTTCCTCATAATAATTTCCATTAGAAAACGGCAATATCAATTTTACCCTTTCAGAATTTTCTATGGGTATAATTGAATATTTTAACTTATTATTGACTGTTGACTGAATATCTTTGTCTGTATATGAATTCCAGCCATTATCAGAACAAAGCCGCTTGACCTTATCTCCATCGAAGCATGTAAAAACAAATAATCCTTTCGGTTTTAAGAAATAAGATAACAGATTTATAATATTTTTTAGTTTATCCGAACCGTTTGCTATATAATGCATCGCAAAGTTACAAATAATCATATCTACAGAGTCTTTAAGTTTTTCTCCGTATGAACTTTCAATCGACTTTATTATTTCTTTATACTCTAAATTTAAATCAGCATGACATGTTGTTACTTTCATATTTTTGCCTCTAGAAGAATTAGAAGATAAAGAATGTTTTCTTCTAATCAATTCTTGAAGAGCGCTTTTATCGTTATCTACGAATATCGCATCGCTTACTCCTAATTTAGCAAGTCTGGCTAAGTCCTGTCCCTTTCCAGAAGCTAAATCTAAGACTAGTGGATTCTTGCTTACATGTTCTAACACGGTTTGGATACATACGGTCTTTACAAACGAATTATAATTTCTTTGTTCTTTGTATATATCAACATTGTCCGCCATGAAATACATGGAGCTGTCTCCATCTTTAAGTAAGTCTTCGAAGGTTAGCGGGTTATTAATAGAGTACCAAATATTTTCAGCCACTTTATAATAATTTCCAAAGTATTCTCCTCTAGCAAGTTCTACATCTCTATCCGTTCTAATTCTTTTTAGTTCCCAAGCTTCCTTTTTATAATTCCACCCAAATTCTCCTATTTTTCCATCTAAGTCTATAGAAGAATTAGTATGTTCGAATATAAAGTTATTAGGTCGATCGCTCGTGCTGAACTGAACAGGTTTGAGATTTCCTTCTGGTAACTTTCCAACAATACTTTCGTAGTGAGGAATAAATTTTAAATTAAACGCATCTAAATCTTTTTTAGAAATACCACTGAACAAAACATAGAACTCTTTATTTTCTATGTACTTCTTAATATCTTTTTTACTATAATTGCTTAAGAAAAACTCTGCACTTGTTTTCAATACTTCTGAAGGTATTTTTTTTGCGTAGAAATCTATAGTAGAGTGTTCTGCGGGTTTCCATTTATATCCTAACATAGAAGAATAATTAGAATCATCTTTAGGAGTAAAAATTAATCCATCTATTTCATATTTTTTGTTTAGAGAGTCTTTATAGAATTGTTGAATTTGCTCTTTCCATGTATCCGTACGAGTTAGAATAAAATTCTTTTTAGTAATTTCTAGATTATTTACACCACAAACTTCTAATATTTCTTTAGACTTGATAACAGCTTCTTCCATAATAGAAAGTCTCTCTTCAAACGGTTTACTTGAGAATTTCTGAGATTTAAAAGTAATTACGTCAAATACAAATAAACTAATTTTTCCATTTCCTTCTACGAGCATTTCGCAATCCAATGTTATATACTGTATTTTCATATCTTTCTTTACTTTCATCTTATGAAAGAATGTTATATTATTATTCAATAATACTATATTACAGTTAGATTCGGATTCTTCTTCATACTTAATCATTAATACACTTCTTTTACCATCTATTTTATCAGTTATGTAGAATCCGTTTCCGTTAGTTATCTTAGGCTGGATGTCTTTAAAGTAAACGTTAGCGTCCATTTCTATAACATTATTTAATAATTTCTTAAGACCTGATTTGTATCTAAATGTCTCTAGATATCCTTTATTATTGTATATAATTTGTCTAGCTAGACTAAATATATATTTTTGATATAACTCTAATTCTGCACTAGAACCTGTTCCTGATTTTTCTGAAAGTTCATTAATAGGTTTAAATAAATAGTCTACAGAAAGTTCTGAACCGCTGTTAATATGTTTTTTCACTTTGTTATTGTCGAATTCAAACTCTAATCTACACTCGTCAAATAATGAGAATTCGATTCCGTTTAAAATGCTGTCAACAGAATAATCTTTAAATACAGCAGACTTTATATTTTTTAAGTCAGCTTCCGGATTTACATTTTTTATTAAATCTAATTCAACTCCATGTAAATTCTCATTGTCGTAATTAAATCTTAATCTTAATTTAAACTTCATAAATCTAATATTTCCGGATATAGAATTAGCAGATACTAACTCTTCATTACTTAGCTTAGCTTTTATGTCTTTTACATTTTTTATACTTCTGCTGATAATAAAAGGTCTCCCGACAATTGTCTTTTTCTGAATTATATCTTTTTTTTGATTTACTCCTTTAACAAATACCATTGTTTTTCTTATGTCGTTAGAATAATAAATATCCAAATGCTCTATAATTTCTATAGACGTACTGTTCTGTTTGTAGTTATCTATCATTTGAGAGTAAATATATTTCATCCCACTTGCTTGCGAGCTGTTCACATTAAATCGGATTCCAATTTCGAACTCAGGAGTATTCTTAGAATACTGCAGCATATTAATATACTCATCAGTTAAGTTCTGAATAGCTGGCCTTGTATCCTTCATATCTATAGTTTTAAACGAGTTATATTGATATAATATATATCAATTTTAAAAGAATTATTAAATTCGGCTCAAAATGAAGATATCTTACAATACGGGTTTTTAGTTAGTATTTGTAAGTATTTAGAGTCTATATATATAGTTTTATACTTAAATTCCAAATAATTTAGAATATTTAGTATAATGTCTAAATAATAGTTATCTACATCTTCTATATGAATTGTATATGATTTATTAGAATCTAGAATGCCGGCTAGAAATAACACCCAATATTTTTTTCCTAAGTCTTCAGAAAAAATAGTATTGGTTAAATATTCGCAATGAGCGCATAGTAAATTGAATTCGAAATCTATGCCGTTCTTATATGCCGAGTTATTAACATTTAAAAAGTTATCTGACTGCAGAACTTCTTGTTCTTCTCTAGACAACAAAACATATTTTGATATATCAAGTCGTATAATTTCTGATTTCTGCTTTACCATTTTTTTTTCAAATCTAGAAAGACAAGAAACATTTAAAGATTTTTTATCTATATTTACATGATAAATCCCGGCCCCCGAAGAATGCATATAGAATTTATTAGAAGTGATAGTATTTTTGATAAAAAAATTAAACTTCATTATTACAAAATTATAATATATCTGATAGGCTATTTGTAATATCTTTAACATTTGAATCAAATTCTGTAGTAGATATACTGTTAAAACACGAATAGTCTTTGTTGATATTAAATTCCGAAATAGAGTTTCTTATTTCTTCTTTAGACATAGTTAATATTTTTGTATGTAAGTTATCTAAATCTTCTAAAGACATGCATATCCTTTTATTCAACCTGTAGTCTACAGAAATTATAGTTATGTTTTTGCACTTATTTTTAAATTCTTGTAAGTCATTGTATATTGCGAGCAGGTCTACTCCTTTCTTAACCACATAATTTATATTTTCTTTAGACAGTATATAAATCCTTAAAGAAGACACGGCACTTACTACCATTTCTGTTATAGAGGCCGATCCTCTTTTAAATATAGTTAATTGAGATAATATCCATATTAGCTCTAACAAATATGTATAAAATTCAGACTCGTTTTTTATATCTTTTTCACAAACATCTTCATAATTTTTTAACAGTTCTTTTTTACTGTCTAGAGCTGAATGATATATACATCTGCTTAACTGAGGATTTTTATTAAACTCTTCTTCATTATATTCATAATGTATATAGCTAAGAGATATATTATTTAACTTGATTTGTTTTCTATAGGCGGATTCTGAATATAAATTTATTCTGTCTTCCGCAAACTTTATGTTATAGTCTTTAGAAATAAAAGAAGACTGTTTTCCTTTTAATTCAATAAACGATTTATTGTATTTTCCGGTCAGAGGAGTTATTATGATATTATTTCTTTCTACTCCGAAATCTTTTAAATCTTCTTTTTTGCAAAAGTAATTATAGTTTAGTTTATCACTAATTGTGCTCATTATATAAGCTATCTTGCGCCTGCACTTAGAAAAAACAGTAAGCATGTCGTTGGTGGATATCTTTAATTCTTCTTGATTAATTATATTTTGTACATAACTTTCTATACATGATTGTATAAGAGAATTATAAAGAGTATCAATGCCATAGTAATCAATTTCTTTAGAGTGAGAGCTTGCCATGGGTTGTTATCAGAGTACTATTTCTCAGAACGCATCTAACCATAATTATATTTCTAGTTCTAATACAAATCAGAAAGATATAGAATCAGAATCATTTAGTTCTTTATCGTTCGAAGATACACTTTGTTATAGATGTATAATAAGAAAAGTAGAATATATTAGACATTGTGATAGATGCGATGAGTGCCACGATATGAGAAAAACATTATACTGCGATATGTGTAAGATATGTATAAATTATTTATCTGAAAGCGATATTATACTACATAGGAAACGCCATACATGTTTGCAAAATAAAAAAATTGGAAGAAGTACTCGACACCACAGTATATAAAATTGAAAAAATAATTTATATAAACTAAGATGAGTTCTGATATTATTACTGAGTTGCCTTTAGATGAATATATGTCATGTCGATCTAAATTTAATGGTATAAATTGTGTTCATCTGGCAGAATACTTTGTTGCTGGTAAAAGTTTATGCGGTATTCATTATATGGTGTTTACAGCCAAGTTATTTAAACATTATTATGATAAATTTTCTACTCTTTCTATAGACGATAAAAAGAAAAGAGAATACGTAAATAAATATATTTTAATAGTCAGAGATATACTAAAAAAAGAAAACGAATTGCATATATTCAGCGAGACTGTAAAGTTAAAAATAAATTATATATCTTATGGAGTTGAAAGCTATATATATGAAGGCAATTTAATTAAAGTATATACAGATTTTTCTAAAAAAGGAGATATGCGTATCTTTAAAAAAATGGATCTATCTAATCATTCGTCTATAGAAAATAATAGAGCTAAAAAATTACTACATAAGTTCATTCCTAAACTAATAAAAGGAGAATACGTAAAAGGAGCCGACTTTGATTTTCATCTATATGTATTTAGCGGAGTAACCGATACTCTACAAAACTATATCAGATATTTAGATAGACCAAAGATAAATAATTTATTTATTCAAATCGCGGAAATGGTTTCTAAGTTTCATAGAAAATCTATAATTCTAGGCGATATATCATATTCTAATTTAGCAATGTCAGGAAATAATATAATTGTAACTTCTTTCTATTCTAATACAGAAGACTGCGATATGTACGGAAGATTAGGCCAAAACACAAAAAGCAATATTTTATGTTCTAATTTGATAACATCTTCTATAGACGCACTAACAATGAAAACGCCTACAAAATATTCCGACTTAGAAAGCATAATGTGGTTTTATATGCAAGTTATAAAGCACCCGCTAATGGTAGAGTTAGAGACCGGAAATAAAAAAATACAATCAACCAGCGAAGACACAGACCCGAATAGTCATATATTTTCTGTCAACAATATTATTAAAAAAAAAGATAAATTTATTAGACTAGTAGCTAGACAAAATAATCTTTTACAAATTACTAGCGAAGGAGTGTTTGATATTGTAGACGAAGTTAAAAGATTTATATATTTCTTCGACTAGATAATTAAATTGCTTTATATTTTTGCTTTCTTTGTAATATAATAGCTATTCTCCAAAGCGTCTACTTCAGAATCGTTTTTTTCTACTTGGTTTAATCTAGCATTCATGCATTTGAACTTTGTAGATTTATTTTTTTTGTAGAAAGAAGATTTAGTTCTGTCTAGAAATGAAGTTGTGTTAAAGTTATTTGTGTCTGCGTTTAGACCTATGTTAGTATCTATAAACCCGGCGTATGGGTTATAGTAATCAGAACCCTTTATGCTGTGAATTCTTTTTATTTCTCTTACAGCCTGCGTAGATATTTCTTCTAAGTATGTTTTGTTTAATTCATCAATAACATATAATATATTATTTCTTTCAACCAGTAAAGCGATATTTGTGTACTTCGTAGAATTTGTCCACTCTGTTAAATTAT
>JACCDR010168437.1_pt1 | contig 58614 bp, 36 predicted proteins | sample 7446431 | NCBI WGS metagenome assembly JACCDR01 (sample SAMN15323443, study PRJNA562643) | freshwater metagenome | isolation source: river surface water | place: USA:Blue River Watershed | collected 2017-08-17 | reverse complement strand
TTCATTTGCTCATTTGCTCATTTGCTCATTTGCTCATTTGCTCATTTGCTCATTTGCTCATTTGCTCATTTGCTCATTTGCTCATTTGCTCATTTGCTCATTTGCTCATTTGCTCATAGACGTTATTTCCGGTAAATTTCTCCATCGTGGCACTGCTTTCGGCACTGATGCCTTCACTTTGCAGCACTTTTTGGATGGTTCGGAAGAATATGCGGACATCTAGTGCAAAGCTCAGGTTATCTACATAAAATAGATCATGTTCAAATCGTTTTTCCCAGGAAAGCAGGTTTCGTCCATTCACTTGTGCCCAGCCCGTAATGCCAGGTTTGACTTCATGCCGACGCATCTGTGTAGGTGAGTATAGCGGCAAATATTCCATTAGTAAAGGACGTGGTCCAATCAGGCTGATGTCGCCTCGGAGAACGTTGAGTAGCTGTGGAAGTTCGTCTATGGAGGTTTTGCGTATCAAACGGCCTATGGGTGTGAGACGTATGGCATCGGATAGCAATGCTCCACTGGCATCCCGACGGTCGTTCATGGTCTTGAATTTGATAATTGAAAAAGGTTTTCCAGCAAGACCGGGACGTTGTTGGATGAAAAAGATCTTTCCCTGATTGGCAAAAAACAGGCATACCGCAGCCAATAGGGTAAGGGGTAAGGTAAGAATGAGCACGACAAAGGCTATGCTAATGTCTATCAGACGCTTGAAAAAGGTTCGATACATGCATGAATGGGTTTAGGGTTTATGGCTTTTCATTCTATACCTACACGTGGGCTTCTTCCTTGAAAAAGCAAAAACCTTCGTTTCCAGAGGCTCAAAGTAACGGAATGTGTCGGTTATTAAAAAATAAAAGGCAATGAATGGCTAAAAAAAGTCATTCGTATAAAAAAATATTTTAAAAAGAGACTAGACCATGCTACCTCTGCGATGCCTTTTGGCCTATGGGTAGACCAAACAGTATACTCCAGCTAAAACCGTGGTATATTGTTTATAACTCAAAGGCCTTTTTTCTGCACATCAGCTGCTCCCTGAAAGGTTTGCGGAAGTTTGTCGTTGGCCTGTTGCAGAGCAGGGTCTATTTCAAAACCCACCCGTACCGATCGCAACACACCTGTTTGTAGGTAATTCAGGGCTACGTTCAGTGATGTTTCCTGCGGATCTCCAAAGTCACGCGTTACATCGTCAGGGGCGGTGGCATCTAGTGGAAGACCATTGAAGTAGTCGCCTACATTTCTGGCATTAACCGACTTAAAGGCTACTGGAGCTACGACATAGTTGCTGGCTGGATTGGTTTTGCTGATATGGATGGGAATGACTGGAAACCCTACAGGTTTGCCTGCTGAGGCCGCCCCAATGGTACGAACTTCCATGTAGGGCTTTAGATTGTTAATTAGTAGCTCACTGGCAGAGGCAGTGCTATGGGTGGTCAGAAATACGATACGTGGCAGATTCAGGACAGAAGGTTTCTGATCAAACTTTACCTGTTTATTCAAGCTTTGGTATCGGGTATTCCATTGTTGGGTAGACATGACCTGACCTTTGGCTGCAGGTGGGGCCAGCAAGTTGGCCAGTAATTCCTGGTAATCTACCCGTCCGCCGCCATTGTACCGCAAGTCTACCACTAGGTCATTGATTCCTGTGGTCTTGAATGATTGAATGACAGTTTCCAATTCTTGTGGCGTATTGTCGCCTAGAAAACTATTAAATACCAGATAGCCTACTTTGCGGTTGCTGGTGGTAATAACTTTGGATAGTAAAATAAAATTGGCTTTGTAGGTAGTGGCATTCAGGGTAAGGGTTTGCTGTGAACCGTCGGGTTTTTGGAATACGATTGTGGCACTGCTTTTGTCCAGCTCCGGTGAAAATGTATCTATATTTTGCCGTGTGGGCACGATTCCATTAATCGACACAACTTTCCAGCCACGTTTTACGCCCTGCTGTCCGGCAGAAGACTGGTTATATACATAGGAAATGCGGAGATCAGTATCGGCATTGAAACGGAAGCCACAACCAAAGTCAGATTCGTCGCCCGCAGAAATAGCATCCCACTCGGTTTTGGGCAAGACAAAACTCCATTTGTCGAGGTTAATGCCTTGACTGTTACGGGGGCTATAACTCCGCACCTTTGTAATTACTGTTTCCGGGCTGACTAGTGTACGGGGTTGCAAGTCTGAGAAACAGGGCAATACATTGTCCCATAGATAGAGTTCACGGCTGTAATAATAGATGCTATCCCGTACGTCTCCTGCAAGACGGTAGCTAGCATCGGCGGTACAGATTTGGGTAGGATTGACGGGATTTCTGTTCTGACAGGAAAGGATTGTCAGACTCAGGATGACAAGGGTAAACAGCATATAGCTGCCAATGATTGTTGATTGGTTCTTCATAAAAAAGAGATACCGATTGTAATAGATAAGACTAAAAAAATAGCTCATGCGTACAGAAGCTAGGTGTTTGCATAGAACGCCTAAACGTAACAAAAAGTATACGAAAATGGTTGTGGTATGACAGAGCCAGGTAGATTTAGTTTTAGCCAAATCTATCTGATTCACTATTTTTTGAACTGATACCGAACTTGTACCAAACCTGTGTCATACGACTGCACCTGCACAAGCTCAAAGTGGGTACGTTCTGAGCTATCTGGAAACAATGGCTTGCCACCACCCAACAGCAGCGGATGAATAGATAAAAACAGTTCATCTATAAGTTGGGCTTTTAGAAATTGGGCAAACAGATTGGCTCCGCCAAAAAACCAGATGTCTTTGTCTGGCTGATCTTTTAGAAAACGCACTTCTGCTTCCCAGTCTTCACTGATACAGGTAACTCCCTGTGGTACAGTAGTAAGAGTGCGGGAAAATACATACATATGTTTGTCGGCAAACGGGTTTTCGGTGCTGGTGAGCAGTTCATATGATTTGCGTCCCAGAAACAGGCAGTCTACCTGTGCCAAAAAGTGAGTCATGCCATAGTCTTGGTCTGTCAGACACCAGTCGTATTCGCCTGCTAAACCTTCAATAAATCCATCCAAACTAATGGTAAGATTGACAATAATTTTTCGCATACAGATTAAAAAAGAATAAATGAGGCAACTTCATAGCCATTACAGAGCTGTGTGGGACATTTATGAAAGTCCACAAGAATGTTTACTCATTAAATTGGGAAATGTGATTGTAAACGCCAGGTACTGGATGTATTGCAGAATTTCTTGGGCATGTACATGAGATATAAACGAGGCATGGGGTAAATGGTTTCAGATTAGCAGGTTATAGGTTTAAAAAGCAGTTGACAAGCCAATTCTACAATTCATCTTACAAACACTGCAAGCTGTTAACCTTTTAACGGAAGATGAATCTCTGCAATCATGCAACGGGCACTGCCTCCTCCAGTTTGTTCAATGGTCTGAATGTCTGTGTATGTGATACGAGTATGTTTTTCGAGCTGACGCAGCTGGTCTGGCAGTAGCGAATAGTAGGCTTGAGACGACATAACCAACAGACTTTCGCCTCGGTTGTTGCGGAGTTGCAGCATGTTTCCGGCAAAGCGGTTGACTTGCTCAATACTGATCTCAATGATTTCTTTGTTACTCTCTTCCAAGGTTTTACGCACATGGTACCGTTCTTTTTCATCCCGGATACATTCCAAACAAATCACGGCAAACCGTTCACCGATGCACATAATGACGTTGGTATGGTAGATCGGTTTGGCATTTTCGTCGGTTGCATGAAAGCTCACAATCCGATAGGACTCCATACGTTTGGCAAACTCTTGTAGCAATACTTCATCGGTACGTGGCGATAGGCACGCATAAGCAATGCGATAGTTACGATCAAATACCATGCTGCCAGTACCTTCCAGAAAACGAGATTCGTTTTCATAGGAAGTCAGGTCTATGATCTGGGAGATTTCAAAGCGGTTTTTGAGCAGTTCTATTACATCTGGGCGGCGTTCTAAGCGGCGATTGGGGGCTTGCATCGGATACAGACATACAGTACCTCCGCCACTGTTATGAAGAGAAATCCAGTTGTTTGGGAAAATAGAATCCGGCGTATGCGGTTCCATGGTATCTTCGATTACGGTCACATCAATGCCGAACCCCCGCAAATGGTCTACCATCTGGTCAAATTCACGCAAGGCTTTGGTTTGTACCACTTCCGCTTCTTGCAGAGCCGCAGGATCCTGAAATGCATTACTGTCGGCAGTCTGCTCATTAAACGCAAACCGTACCGGACGAATCATGAAGATGTGAGAAGTCGTCTGTGAATGTGGAAATGTATGGGTAAGATGGTTCATGAAAATGTCTATTATGAGCTATGAATAGCGAAAATGATACGTTTTGAAATAAGATACGGACTTAAAATGAGAAATTAAAAATTAAATGTGTAAGGGCTAAAAATCTTTCGCCCAAGCGTTTGCCCCACACGACTGCCCATACAAACACGCCTGATTACACCACGTTTGTCTGCGATGATTCCCAAACGTTCGGGTGCTGTACACCGGGCGAATGTTTATTCGCCCCCTACAGGAGTTTGTCTCGGAGCAAGGGCATACTCATGCAGTGCGAGCCTCCACGGGCCCGTGACAATTCCGCAGATGGGAGCAGAATAATGGTATTTTCGACCTGTTCGGGTTGTAGCTCATTGGCTTCCAGCTTTTCTAGTAGGTCAGCGGCTCTGATCAGCTGGAAGCCAGCTTGTTCAAATGCTTCGGCTGTTTTGTCGTTACGGTCATAGGCAATAGCCACTCCTTCTTTGATTACCAGTAGGTTACATGAATCGGTCCATTGCTCACGGGCTCCAAACGGAAACTCGTTGTTTCCTGAATACACAAAAACGGTAGGAGAGGAGCTACCCAGATCTTTCTGACTGATTTCGTCCATGAGGTCTTCGAGGTAGTCGTACAGAAAGGGCGTATCACCTTGCCCACGTCTAAACTGCATGATTTTTAGCTTTTCAGAAGGTTTTACATCCTGTAAGCTTTCCATAAAATCCTGTTTTTCTTCGCCTTTGCGAGACAAGGTTCCTAGCAGCACCCATACATTTCGTTTGACTTGTGTAAAAATGGTGTCAATATGCATATAGTCCCGCTTTTTGGGAATCCGGACCACCGTCACTTTCTCAACTACTTCTTTTTCGAACAGGATTTTAATGACCTGTGTAATGGCATAGGCAGAGGTTCGTTCGCTGAGACCGATGAGCAGGTGGTTGGGGCTAACCATCATCACATCGCCGCCTTCTAGGGTGGCTAGTTTGCTGTCTTTCTCTCCGTCTGGCAGCAGAAAATGGTGCTCACTTTCTGGAATTTCAATAATCTTATCCCGAAGATGCTGGAATGTGGGATGGTTGTAAAAGATGTATTGGGTGAGCAGAGCTTCGCGGGTACGGGCTATCTTGGCTGGCTTGTTAAGCAGGATATAGTCATTGATTGTAATACCGATGTCACGGGTAAAGATAAAATTCGGAATTGGGGAAAAGATCATGGTTTTGTTGGGCAGTGTGCCAGAAATCAATGTTTTGGCTAGTTCCACCGCAGGTAGTGTCATCAGATATTCCTGAATGGTGTACGAGCAACGTTCTACGGCACAAATGGCAGCTAATAGGCGTAGCCGAATCTTTTCATCGGCCAGTACATGAGTGAGCAGTAGTTGTGGATCTATGACCCGGTCTGAATTAAAGTAGTCGGGATGTTCAGGTTTGTAGAAGTTCCGCTTGTTGTCTGGGTGGTCTATCTGCTGTAGTTTTCCTTTGACCTTTTCGGTATCCAGAAAATAGAGTAATACCTTGATATACAGGTCGTATTCCTCCCGACGCATCGTATCTAGGTGTACAATGTCTTCAAAAAGCCAGTCTTGGGCCTTTGAAGGAACTACTTTGCCTAGCCCGCTGTCTGGGCTATGAATCATGACTCGTCTCAGAGTGCCAATTTCAGACGATACATGTATGTCCTGAAGCAATGTGGGTGTAGGTGGTGTAGAGGTTAACATAGGTAAACACGGGATTAGATAGATAGGGAGATGCGTGACAGGTTAATTTGTACATTTTTTCTCCCCATCAGGCTATTTTTTTTACTTTTTGCAGTTTGGTTGCTGCATCTACCATACGTAGCCAGCTGATGCGTTCGCCGGTTTCTACAGACTCATATTCAGGACCATTCGGTCCGGCTACCAGTCGGCAGGTGCCTAGTTCATAGCGGAACACTTCCACCAGATCCCCTTCACGCAAGGGTGTCTGGTTCAGGTCTGCCATCAGCGGCTGATCTTCAGCAGGTGGCGCCGATGGCATTTTCTTTTTGAAAAAATCAAACAGACTCATAATCGCATATTGTATTGGGTGTGAGGAGTGGAAGCCACACTCACTCTACCTATGTATTTGGCTTTCTGCTTCTAGTGGCAAGATAGAGGCATTTCGTGGAATTACAAAATCAATACCTGATGCACTATTTTTTGTTTGACCCAACGGCTGGATATATTATTTTGGGTAGGTTATGATACTTTCATAGTAATCCTGCCTGTGTAGCAGGCAGACTGTCACTGACGACTTCTAGTTTTTGGGAAGTAGTGTTGAAGAATTAACGGCTACTTCACAGGGAAAGGATAACTGGAAGGTGGTTCCTTCGCCTAAGATAGATTGTACCTGTATTTCGCCATGCAGTCGGTGTACACATTCTTTGACAATATATAACCCCAATCCTGTACCTACAGACACGCCTGTTGCCCTGAAAAACATATCAAAGATTTTATGCTGATAGCCAGATTCTATTCCGATACCATTGTCAGAAACAGAGAGGAAATACCGAAGCTCATTCTGGCAGTAGGTAATTTCCATCCAACTGTTTTCTTTTTGAGTATCCCTATATTTGATGCTGTTGCTCAACAGGTTATTGAGAATCATTTTCAAGCGGATAAAATCGGTAGAAATGGTTACATCCTCTGGGATATATACCCGGAACTCTGTTTTTTCAGCACCTGGTATATACTTGAGTTCATCTACTGTGTCCATAATTACTTTATACAGATTGATGGCTTCTAGCTTCACTTCTGATTTGGAATTACGGCTGAATTCTATCAGTGCCTGCATAACATCCTCCAATTGTAGCACGTAGCGTTCAATGTATTGCAGATACTCCATTAGATCACTTTCATTATTATTACTGGGGTCTTTCTGTGCCATATATACCAATCCCAGAATAGATTTGAGCGGGGCACTGAGTTCATGGGATGCACTATAGATAAACCGATCCAGTTCACTAACAGTCTTGTTGAGTTCGTTGATGGTGAGGGTCAGTTCTTGTGTTTTCTCCTGAATTCTTTTCTCTAGGTTCTGATTTAGGTCTTGGATCATTAAACTCTTATAGGCGTTTAGGTCTCGTTGCTCTTGTAGGATTTCATTCTGCCTGACCAGTTCTTCGTTCTGACTCTGAATTTCATTTTTCTGAACCTCCAGCTCCTGATTTTTATCATCAAGTAGATTGTGTTGCTTTTGTATGACTTGGGTTCGTTCGGCTACTTTTTGGGTGAGCAACTCTTTATCTTTGCGTAGCTTGCGTTTACTCCATTGAATATAGGTATAGATAAGAGCTAGTGTAAGGCCAACGATAAGCATATAAAACCATATTTCTCGCCAGAAAGGAGGCTGGATAATGATCTGGACTGTAGCCCCCTTATCATTCCAGATACCATTGTTATTGGATGCTTTGACGTGAAAAACATAGGTGCCAGGCAACAGATTGGTATAGGTGGCATACCGTCGGGAGGCATCTGTATAAATCCAGTCGGTATCAAAATTCTCCAGTTTGTAGGCATACTGATTTTTGTTAGGATTGGTAAAGTTAACGCCTACAAATTCAAAGGTAATCATGTTCTCATTCCATCGCAGAAGCAGTTCTGTCGTAGCGTTGTTGTCTTGTTGTTGTAAGCGGGAGGTTTTGGTGTGAACGCCTATCGGTTTATTGAGCAACTTGATCTCATGGATGTAAACTGGAGGAACTAAGTTATTGGGTTTGATAAAAGCGGGTTGAAAGGTACTAAATCCATTTACTCCGCCAAAAAATAGTTGCCCATCTTTGTCACAATAGGCCGACTGCAAGAAAAACTGATTGCCCTGAAGGCCATCTTCTTTGTCGTAGTAGGTAAACTGCTTGTGGACACGGTCAAATTTTGCCAGTCCATTAATGGAAGAAATCCATAGATGATCGTCTTGGTCTAGTTTGATGGCTTGCAGATAGCGGGAAGTCAGCCCGTTTTCTTCCAGGTAATGAGCCTGTAGATGTCTGTCTTTGTCATACACACTCAAGCCGTTGTCAATAGAAGCTACATAAAAGTATCCAGCTTTATCTATTTGCAAATCAATTACTTCCTTCTGTTTAATAATTTGAATAAAGGTAGCGTCTTGTTCATTAAACTGATATACACCCTGGTTGCTAATAAAAAAGATGCCTTTTTCTGACTCATGAATCATAGGAGAACTTCCTGCATATTTTTTTTCTTCTTTTCCAAAAAAACTAGCTACCACCGTCATATTTTTGTTGAGCAGGAACAAAGCTCCTTCTGGAAAAGATAACCAGAATCGTCCTTTTTTATCCATGGTGAGATTCCAATAAGGTGCCTTGAATCGTTCGTCTTTGACATCTGGAAAGGTGACCTGCGAAACCTTACGGGTTGTTTTGTCATAGACCCAGAGGCCTTCATTCCAGGTCAGAATCCATACTTTACCCCATTTGTCTTCCACCATGCTTCTGATCACATTTAACGTATATTGGTTGGGAGGAGTAGTAGTTAAGGTGCTGAAATTGGTAAAAGTCTGCTTTTTCTTATCAAAAATGGTAATACCACCGCCATCTGTTCCTATCCAGGTTTTTCCTTCTGAGTCTTCCATAAAGCAACCTACCAGATTGTGGGGGAGTGAATTTTGTCGGAGACCAGGTAATTTCTGGTATTTTTTGAACTGACTCTTTTTCGGATTGTAGTAATTGATACCTCCGCGGGAGGTTCCTACCCACAGAATACCTTCTTTGTCATGAAAAAAGGTATAGATACCATCAGAAGACAATTCCTGTTCTCCTTTGATATAGGTAAAAGTTCCAGTGGTTTTATTCAGCACATTTACACCACCTTGGTCTACGCCTACCAGCAGGTAGTTGTTTTCCCAGTCTAGGGCATTCCGGACAATTTTCCCATTGGTACCTGTACCATCACCTGTCGTAGAAAAATGCCTGAATGTTTTTTGACGGGGATCAAATTGGGTCAGACCCTCGCCATAGGAGCATATCCAGATGGAATTGTCTTTATCTATATATAATGTTTTAAAGCTTTTGTTATGGGTAGTTGCCGCAGGATCGGCTATAGGTACTAGTTTTCCTTGGTCAGGAAAAAACTCGCAAATGCCTGATTGATTGGTAGATACCCAGTATCTTCCATCTTTATCCTGCACCATGCTACAAAACTGGAAAGCCGTAGACCCTGACAAGGGAAGAACATAGTTGTGGAAATCGTCTGTTTTTTCGTTGTAGTGGCAAATACTGGAGTCGGTGACAATCCACAATACGTCTTTGGCATCTTCCATTATAGAAAAGACGGTATTGTAAGGCAGTGAATGCAGGATTTCAGGTTTATGCAGGTATTGGACAAATGTTCCTGTCTGATAGACAGACCGATTCAGTCCTTTTTGGGTTCCGACCCAAAGCCTATTTTTTTTGTCTTGATAAATGGCGTATATCGTATTGTTTGTAATGGAAGAAGAATCAGTTGGCTTGTGCGTAAATACATCTAGTGTATAGCTGTTGTGCCGCATCAGCCCCTGACGATTATTTCCGATCCATAAATACCCGTAACTATCTCTGCATAAGACATTGATGTTGTCAAAACCAATGTCTGTTTCTAGGTGCTCAAACTTTATCTGAGCTTGTACTGAAAACATGCATAGTGCCAACAGAAAGACTACTAGAAAAAAAAGCCTGATCACAGATCTTGGTAATTATGTTGAAAAATGTTCTTGAAATTTAGTCTAGATTTTAATGGTTGATTCATTTGTCGATGCAGATACGTGTATTGTACCTCAAAATAATCAAATTATTTAGAAACAAAAGATATGTTCTTTAGATATACGTATCTTATGTATTATTTCTCGTATAAAAAAATATGTGCAAACTAATTTAGTTTCTACAGTGAAAATACAAAAAGTACGCTTACTGTGTATAGACGAAAACTAAAAATGCTTGTCTGGCAAAGGTTATGACAACTATTCTTTCCAACAAACCTGAACTATGGATATGGATGGGAGATAACATTTATGGAGATATAGCAGACATAGTGCTTCTCAACTAACGTGCGTTATGGATAAAAGCCCATGTAGGGGCGACTCACATTCGCCCACACCGTTCCAGACAAACGCCGTTGATGTGTCAAACGCCGTTGAATCGCATTCCAAGTCAATCGTTCGGTTTGGAAACACTTAGGCGAATGTGAGCCGCCCCCTACAGGTGCTCAATAATAGACCTGACTATCAGATATTTAACACTGGTCTTGTCCAGAACTCACATTAATTTAAAAATATGATAGTATAGCCTGACTATCAGAAACTAACGGCCTCAGTGCCTGTCATTGGTGTCTGGTATGACTATGATTACGGCATAAACGATGGGAATAATACTTTTCCTAAAAAAAATCTCAACAACTCATGCTTGATTTTCTGGATGAGCCATCTACCAGTCTACACTGCCAGCAAGAGGGTGCTTATGCCAGTTATGTCTTAGGTGCAGGTGACAAGCCGGGGGAAATTATCTTGCTGGATGGGGTGGTACATCCAGTAGCCATTGGGGCGGGCAAAAGGTAGCAGACCAATGAAACAGATAGCTTGTTAGGTGAAACCCAGTGGAAATGGTTAGAAAAGAAACGTTCAGGTAGCAAGGCTGCTCTTCATCTCATTGTTTGTGGGGTATCTTTTAAATGAGCAAGTGAGTAAATGAGGCAACTGTGCCCTATAACGATCTGTGGAGAATATTCACAAAAGCCTCCAGGATTATTTACTCACTCACTCACTTACTCATTTTTTAAACCTATGCATTGCTTAGGTCTTGAACCTCACGTTTGATTTTGACTTGCAGGTCGGACAGTGTTTTTTCCAGGCCTTCAATCTCATTAATCAGTTCTTTCAGGTCTACGATTGGCTGTCTTTCGTTATTTTGTACATATCGTTTTGCTGTCAGATTATAGTTATTCCTTTCGGTTTCTATCTCATGCTGAGTAGTTTTGAAAGCAATTCCTTCCTGAGAGGTGAACTTTCGGAAGGCATCTGTTACCTGTTTGCTGTGTGCGATACGGATTTTATTCCGGCGACGGTCAGATTCATACAGTGGCGAAGCATCTATAAACAGAATATCTGAATGGGTTTTTGCCTTGTTCAGTACCAGAATAGCTGCATTGATCTTACTGCTGTAAAACACATGCGGCGGAAGATCAATTACCATTTCTACCAGGTTGTTATTGACCAGTTTACGGCGTACTTGATAGGCTGTACCGGTTTTGAACAACAATCCATGTGGAACAATCAGAATAGCCTTTCCTGTTTCATTCATGGATTCAGTAGCCAGTGTCATAAAATCCAGTTGATCGGCCTGTTTGCGGCTTTTTACTGGAGCTGGCATGATGTCATTGTCAAAGTACTGACTTTTCCGACGACGTTTGGTTGGCTGCATGAAATCACGCGGATTGGCTGGGAGCAACAATTTTTCACGGAATGGCGGTTGTACCAGCACACAGTCGAATGTCCGTTTATTACTGGCTTTCGTTTTTGCCAGACTATCTACTACCTCCAGATTGGCTTTGAAGATACCATTAAAGAACAGATTAAAACGGGCTAATTCTACATACACAGCCTGACTATCGGCACCATATAACTGATGATCGGCCAGCTTTGCTGCTTTGGCTGCCTGTATCAGTAAGGTTCCAATACCCATAGCTGGGTCATATATCGTTTGGTTAGATTCCAGACGAGCTACTTGTATAATAATGTTACCAATACTGCGAGGTGTATATAAGAATCCATCTTTATGGAAACACTCTTCTGTAAATTTTTCAATCAGATACCCTACTGATGATCCAGTATCTTCTACACTCTTGGGATTTGTACCAAAAGTAAGCGTATCAAGATCTTCCAGAAGCTCAACCAGGGTATTGTCCTTGTCGGTTTCAGGAGTTCCTACAGATAGTTTATCAAAAGAAATAGATTGAAAAAGTTTTCCAAAGATGATACTATCATCCATTTTCAGCGAAGCAATTACCTCGTCGAGACGTTTGGTAAGATCTTCTGGTGAAAAATTGTGCCATAGAACATTAAGGGATTTTTTGGTTGTGGAAGACAATTGCTGGAAATAAAGTTTTTCCTGTGTCTCCTGTATAAACTTTAATGACAGTGCTGCCAGAAAATGTGTAAAAATTTCTGCCCGCTTGTCTTTGTCCCGAAACTTACGATAATGTTTAGTCAGAGACACAATAAAGTCTTTGTTCATGGTGAATAAGTTAAAATGGTGAATGAGGAATCATATACTTCATTATTATACTACTCTACAGATGACATGCTACAAGAGCTTGCCATCAAACAGTAAACATAGTTAAATTGCCAGAAAAAGCTTCAGGCGTACCGATTCGTAAAAGTTTTGTTGCATGCATGTACCTGAATATGAGTTCAGACCCATTAGTTTTTGTATACTTCCTGCAACATCAGTTGTTGCAGATACTCATCTTTCTTCTCTTCCAACGCCATCAAGGTCGCTTTTTCTTTTTCGCGATTATTGACCAGTTGTACAATTTTTTCCTGAACCTCCATCGGGGGAACTGCTATTTCAAGGTTTTTCAACACACTCATGGGCAGTGAAAACATGCTTGTTCCAGAGGCATTGGAACGGAAATAGGATTCACTGAGAGGCAGGTTCAAGAACCATTGAAGGTACTCTGGAAGTACTTTCTGGTTAGGTTTGATACGAATAGAGAAAAAGGCAGAGGAAATAACCCTCTTTTTTTCTGATGCTTCAATCATACAAGCTTTTGTGTATTTTCCTTTGGCCAGTAGAATAAGCTGCCCGGGCTGAAGAAAATGCTTAGGTTTGATCTGCTCGTTACTGATACGTACCAGTCGATTAGAAATGGTTAGGTCGGAATTGATATCCCGCATTTGAATAACCTCAATCTCTCCATCCAGATTGTCCAGAAGGCGATTTCGGAAGGTTATTCCTGTTTTGATTTCTGCTATGTCGCTTAGTTTCATGATCATGGTACTAAATTAGGTAAAAATTAATAAAATAGCGTAGTTGGATTTGTGTTACAGAATCTCAATGAGATACAGTAGAAAATCTTTTTAATTACGAATTTTTAATTAAAAAAAGTAACATTCAAAATGGATGTAAGATATTACTTCAAATTGTTGATGCTGCATAACACTTATACGTATAATCTAAAAAAAAAGTTTGGATAAAAATACGAATTTTTCTCTTTGTATAATAATTAATTGTCTAGAATGTATAATAAATGTTGTTTAAGTACACTAGCTAGAGTAGTTAAGCTTTATACTTCGTAAGAAAAAGTGTGCAAAAAATGGAAAAAAAAACCATATTAAAAAATAAAATAACGATATATGTGTGTTACTCCATTCGTTTGTCTTAATAATACAGTATCTCCTTGGCAGAAAATATCTATGCTTTTTATACTTGAACCCTTTCGTTTTTGTTTTTCAAGTTTTGGAAAAATACTTTTGAAAGTATATCTTTTTTTTGATAATTGATTTTCTTCGTAAGAAAATAATACTTTTATGACTAACAAATCCTTATTTTTCCTATTTCCTATCTACATACTACATCCTATATGCAGCTAAGTTACGAACGCATCCCTACACTCATTTATGCCAATTCTGATGATGCATCTCTTTCGGTAGCGAAAGAAATAGCTACCCTGATTCGACAAAAACAACAAGAAGGGAAATCTGCCATCCTAGGTCTAGCAACGGGTTCGTCGCCTAAAAAGGTGTATGTGGAATTAATTCGTATGCATAAAAAAGAAGGTCTAAGTTTCAATAATGTGATAACTTTTAACTTGGATGAATATTATCCTATGCAGCCAGATGCCCTGCAAAGCTATATTCGATTTATGAAAGAACACCTCTTTGACCATGTAGACATACCTCCAGACCACTACCATGTACCAGATGGTACGCTATCTTTGGAACAGGTACGAGACTATTGTATGGAATACGAACGAAGAATAGATTCATATGATGGACTGGATTTTCAGTTGCTAGGAATTGGACGAAACGGACACATTGGATTCAATGAGCCAGGCTCGCATGAAAATTCACGCACCCGCCTGATGACCCTCGACCAGACTACGCGTGTAGATGCAGCCATGGATTTTGGCGGTTTGTCTAAAGTACCTCGCCGAGCTATTACTATGGGCGTACAACAGATTATGAAAGCTAAACGGGTGGTGCTCATTGCTTGGGGAGAACATAAGGCAGACATTATTTATCAGGCGGTACAAGGGCCTGTCACCGAAATGGTGCCTGCTTCGTATTTACAAGGACATCACAATGTACATGTAGTAATAGATGAGTCTGCAGCCGCTCAACTTACTCGCCGAAAAGCTCCATGGCTGATAGATGATATTGAGTGGACCCAGCCGATGATTAAAAAAGCAGTGACTAATCTGTCTTTATCTATTGGAAAACCTATACTTAAGCTGACCAACAAGGATTACAATGACTATGGACTCAGTGACCTACTGGCCCAACAAGGGCAGGCCTATGATATGAATATACAGGTGTTTAACTGGCTACAACATACCATTACGGGCTGGCCTGGTGGAAAACCCAATGCAGATGACACGCTTCGTCCAGAACGTGCCCATCCAGTGAAGAAACGGTCACTGATTTTCAGTCCGCACCCAGACGATGATATTATCTCTATGGGAGGGACGTTTCAACGGTTAGTAGATCAGGGACATGAGGTACATGTGGCCTACCAAACTTCTGGTAATATTGCTGTGGCCGATGATGAAGCCCTGCGTTTTGCGGATTTTGTAGTCGAGTTTAACGAAAAATTTGATATTACCAGTGCTGAAGCGGATAAAATATTCAAAAATGCCGCACGGTTTTTACGTACTAAGAAAGACAGCGAAAAGGATACCGAAGCCGTACGACATATTAAAGGACTGATCCGGAAGAGTGAAGCTAAAGCAACCTGTCGGTTTGTAGGCATCCCATCTGAACAGATTCACTTCCTCAATATGCCTTTTTATGAAACTGGAGTGGTGCAGAAAAAGAATCTGGCCGAAAAAGACTACGAAGTGATAGCCGACCTGATTGAGAAGATCAAGCCACACCAGATTTATGCTGCAGGTGACCTGGCCGATCCACATGGTACCCACAAAGTCTGTCTGGATGCTATTATGGAGGCTGTTCGCCGCCTGAAAAACAAAGACTTTATGAAAGACTGCTGGATGTGGCTCTACAAAGGTGCCTGGGCTGAATGGGATATTGACCAGATTGAAATGGCTGTACCCATGAGTCCTGACCAAGTGATGAAAAAGCGACTAGGCATATTTAAACACCAGTCCCAGAAAGATGGGGTAGTATTTCAGGGTGCCGACGCACGAGAGTTCTGGCAACGGGCCGAAGACCGAAACCGCAATACGGCAGACCTATACAACAAACTCGGCTTGTCTGAATATGATGCCATGGAAGCCTTTGTACGGTGGAAGTTTTAGATGGGGTAAATAGAAGTTCACAGGGCTTTACCCTGTGCTGATGGATTTCGCCCCTTCAGGGCTTTGTAATTAGGTAGCTTGCGGTAAGTCCTATATATAGTATTCATTTCACTATTAACCATTGAGCCGTTCATTTTGGTTTTATGAAAAAACTCCTCACGCTGCTTTATACCCATCTTCGAAATGATTTTGATTTTCGTGCCTATGGTTTGCTGGCTATTTTTCTGGCTGTCTATCTGGTGATTAATTATCAGATACAACTAGAAAATACACTTATTGACAGCTATGCCGGGCAACCCATTCGTGTGCTTTGGTATTTTTTGTTGTATGGGGTTGCCTACTATGGGTCTGTTTGCCTGATGCAGCTGAACGGTCGCCTGCGAGGTGTTTTCCAGACTAAAGCTTTCTGGATATATAGCCTTACGGCCATAAGTATACTGAGCATTGAACCCGAACTTTCCTATTCACTGGCTGTCTATGTGGCCAATCGGTATGTACACATTCATTATTTTGCTTACAAGATGGTGCATGAGGCAGGGCCTGTACTTTCGGTGTGGTTGCCATTACTGCTTTTTTATTTCTTGTATGATTCTCGTACCGAAAACTTTTATGGGCTTACCTTCCGAAAGGTAGATTTCCGTCCCTATGGATGGCTGTTGCTAATCATGGCCGTTCCTATTGCTTGGGCATCTTTTCAGTTAGATTTTTTGGAAACCTATCCTACGTATCGTCAGCAGCTGCCTGTGACTGAAACCGGCATGCCTAAAGGTGTGCTGATTGGTCTGTATGAAGGAGCATATGGATCTGCTTTTGTTGCTACTGAATTGATATTCAGAGGTTTTATGGTTATTGGTATTGCAACTGTGGTAGGCAAAGATGCCATCTTGCCGATGGTGGTAACCTATGCAGTTTTACATTTTGGGAAACCTGTGGGGGAGGCCATTGGGTCGATTTTTGGAGGATATATTCTGGGTGTAATTGCCCTGCATACGCGAAACATCTGGGGAGGTGTGGCTATTCACTTGGGTGTAGCCTGGTTAATGGAACTGGCTGCCTGGCTACAAAAGTCTGCGGAAGGAGGATAGGAATGGATAAAAAGAGTTAAGTACTTACTTACCATTTGTTTATACACTGATGCATGGATGAATAGAAATAACCATTCATCGGTTTTAATGCTATCAACTAAACACCTGTAAGTCTTTATTTGTTTGTAAGGTTTGTTGTTGATTATCAGTTATTTATAAGGCTTAGAAAAAATATTTCATTTTCTTTTACTCTTAACGTAGGGGTATATACCTGACTTGTTGGTCTTAGGTATAGAAAGCTACATATATACATGCAGGAGCGGAACGAACGATATTGGGACTTAATGGCCATGTATCTGAAAGGTGAAATTTCAGAACAGGAAAAAACAGAGCTGTTTGACTGGGCAGAGCAGGAACCCGCAAACAAGGAAGTTTTTTATCGGAGTACGTATTTGTGGCAACTCACCGGCAAATCTAGTGATGCCTTTCAGTCAGACGTGACTCAGGCATGGAAACGTTTTCTGGATACTATTGAGTCGGAAAAGGAAACGAAAAATGTTTCTGCCCAACCTGAGGCCAGGGTGTTGTCTATGTGGTGGCTTAGAGTGGCTGCGGTGGTGGTTGTAATGGCAGGAATCGGCTACTGGCTGTTACGAAACCCGTTGACCGAAACGTCAGCAATGGTTACCATGCAAGCTGGTGATCAGAAAAAAGACTTTTATCTGCCTGATGGAAGCCATATTTTTCTGAATCGGAACAGTAGATTGGCCTATACCCAGGCAATGAAGGGGGCTAAACGGATCGTTCATTTGAAAGGGGAAGCTTTTTTCGACGTCAAACCTAATAAAGAACAACCTTTTGTTATTCATACCAACTACTCAAAAGTAGAGGTAGTAGGTACTTCTTTTACGGTTCGGGAAGATTCTGTGAAAGGGATTACAGAGGTAGCTGTAATCAGTGGAAAAGTAGCTTTCTCGGGTGTAAATCCGTCGGATGAAAGTAGGTTATACCTGACACCAGGCTTTACCGGTGTATATGATTATACGAAGGGATTGTTGTCTGAGCATACCATTGACAATCCGAATTTTATGGCCTGGAAGGTAGACAGACTGATGTTTACAAATACCCGGATGGAATCAGTTATTGCTACCATGAAATCCTATTTTGGTGTACAAATACAAGTAAAAAACCCTCAATTACTGAATTGCCGCTTTACCGGAACCTTCGAAAAACCTGCATTAGAAGAAATGGTGAAAGTGTTGGCATTATCTATAAACCTGCAAGTAGAAAAACAGTCAAACCAGTATACATTTTCTGGCCAAGGCTGTAACAAAAATTAGATATATAACTATATAAAATATTGAAAATGAGACAATTAACTATAATTGCCCTGCTACTCTTTTGTCTAAACGAAAGCAACGGACAAACCACTGTTCTAGAGAAAAACGTGACCTTAAACGTGACAAACGTGACACTGGACGAAGCCCTAAGAAGTCTTCAGAGCCAGTACCATATACATTTTTCGTATGCCAATAACCTGATTCCTTTGCAGCAGAAAGTAAGTGTTTCTGCCAAAAATCAGCCTTTGTCTGTGGTTTTAAAGCAACTTTTCACGGGCACACCTGTATCGTTTCAGGTAGTAGGCACGCAGGTAGTCTTGCGAAATGATGGATCTAAACATAGCAAACCTGTTCAGGAGTCTAAAGCCCCACCACAGTCGAGTGTGTCGAAAATTGACCCACTCGATCCGGTGACAGCTTCAACAGAATCTGTGGTTGGTACAGAGACGCATGTCGTACCTGTGCCCGTACCTACCCAACATTTGTCCCGACAAGAAAGACGGAAACTTCGGTTACAAGCCTTTTCGACACAGGTACAGGAGAAGTTTCAGTCGGTTACTCAGACTTTGACAGAAGCTGTTGCTAAAACTTCTCATTTGGGTGGGACAGAGACAACGGCTACCAATATCCCAAAGATGCCTGAAACAGGAACAGATACAGGCAATACAACAGATACATTGCCGCCAGTCACAACCCAGCAAGTCTCTGACACCCAAGACTCTACTACTGCCCCAACAGACACTTCTTCTTTGGACGTTCGTTTGTTTCAGCTCACATTCGTGCCTCCTATTGGTAGCAATGGCAGAGAAGCTGGAAAATATATCAATCATTTGTCTATCAACGTCATAGCTGGACATGCCAGGGGTTTGTATGGGGCAGAATTTGGTGGTTTTGCAAACCTTGCATATGAAAATGTATATGGTGTCCAATTTGCGGGATTTATGAATACCGTAGGAGGCCATGTGAAAGGGGGGCAGTTTGCGGGATTTTCCAACCTGACTCGTGGTTCGGTTGAAGGTGTTCAGTTTGCTGGATTTATGAATGCAACCAAAGAATCTGCAACGAACGGTGGACAGTTTGCTGGATTTATGAATATTTCAGGCGGTTCTGTTTCGTTTGTACAGGCAGCAGGTTTTATCAATCTGGTAAGAAAAAACATGACAGGGGTACAACTGGCTGGATTTATGAATACAACCAAAGGAGATGTGAATGGGATACAAGCAGCTGGATTTATGAATGTAGCCCATCAGGTAAAAGGCGTACAACTGGGTGTGATCAATGTGGCCGACAGTGTGGCTGGTGTGCAGATTGGATTGCTGAGTTTTTCACGGCATGGCTACCGCAGGCTGGAAGTTTGGGGCAGTGAGGCATTGTATGCCAATGCAGCCTTCAAAATGGGTACATCCTATTTTCATAACGTCTTTGCAGTGGGCTACAGATGGACTGGCATACAGTCATATCTGGGGTTTGGGTATGGTATTGGATCAGAATTACCTCTGGGCCGTCGGCTGTCAGTGAATCTGGATGCAGTTGCCTGGCAGATTGGGTCAGATAAAAACTGGTTCAGACAACTCAATATGCTCAATCAGTTTCGGGCCAATGTCAGCTTTCGGCTAGGCAAACGTGCCGCTATCTTTGCTGGACCTTCCTATAATGTATATGTCACAGATGTAAACGATACAGACATACAAAAGGCTTCTCTGCCTGTTCCTTCGTGGATTTGGTATGACAAAATCTCTGGGCATACACGTGTGGCCATGTGGGTTGGCATGAATGCGGGTATTCGGTTCTGATTTTTTTAATTGCTCATCCATACACAACCCATAAACTTTATTTAACTTATGCGAGGATTCATTGTATTTGTTCTAATGCTTACGGTGTTGCCTGCGTATGCACAGGTTACACTCACGCAGACCATACGGGGTACGGTCAAAGATGCCTCTTCCCAACAGCCCGTTCCGGGTGCAACAGTAGTGATTGTGGGTACTAACCCACCCAAAGGAACCATCACGGACGAAGAAGGTAATTTTCGTCTGGAACAGGTGAAAGTAGGTCGTGTAACCTTGAAAATCAATTCGGTAGGTTATGAAGAACAACTTTTGTCTGAACTTTCAGTAGGTTCTGGTAAGGAAGTAATTCTGAACATCAGCCTGACCGAATCACTGATTCAGATGCAGGAAGTAGTGATTACAGCTGAACAGGCCAAAGGCACCCCCCGCAATGATATGGCCGTACTCAGTGCCCGGTCTATTTCTGTAGATGAAACCAAACGATACGCCGCCAGTATCAATGATCCGGCACGGGCAGCCTTGTCTTTTGCAGGCGTTTCCGGCAATGATGATGGCAACAATGGGCTGGTTGTGAGAGGAAACTCACCACGTGGTATGCTGTGGCGGCTAGAAGGTGTGGAAATTCCCAACCCCAATCATTTTGGTGAAGAAGGAGCCTCTTCTGGTGGCATCAGCATTCTGAGTGTAAACATGCTGGACAATTCAGATTTTTTTACTGGAGCCTTTCCTTCTGAATACGGCAATGCTTTGTCAGGTGTGTTTGATGTGCGGCTACGCAAAGGAAACAATGAAAAATACGAATATGCGGCCCAAATGGGATTATTGGGCGTTGACTTTGCGGCCGAAGGACCATTTAGTAAAAATTCCAAAGCTTCCTATCTGGCTAATTATCGGTATTCAACCTTAGGAATTTTGCAGAAAATAGGTGTCAATATTACGGGTGATGCGACACCTGATTTTCAGGATTTTTCCTACAAAGTATACTTGCCCACACCGAAAGCTGGAACTTTTTCGCTGTGGGGCGTTGGTGGCCTGAGCCGCCAGACTACACGAGCCATTGCTGATTCTACGCAATGGAAAAAGTTTTCAGACCGGGAACACGAGGAATTTGTATCTAAAATGATGGCGTTAGGTATGACGCATTTTTACTACCTGAACGACAAATCCTATTTGCAAACCATAGTCTCGTTTTCGAGCAGAGGAATGTCTTATGTCAGAGATGTGCTCAACCGGAAGTATGTACCCATACGATTTCAGGAAGAAGACTATACCGCAGATAGCTGGCGGATTTCTACGCTCTGGAACCATAAGTTCAATGCCCGTCACACCTTACGTACAGGGTTGATTTACAGTAATATAGGATTTAGTCTGTTGTCGAATGGCATTACTGATGAGGGTGTTTTCTATACGGATGTGTCTACTAGTGGCCGTACTTCTACCTGGCAGGCATATAGTCAGTGGAAATACAGGGTTTCCGAAACGGTTACCTTGAATACCGGGTTACATATGCTGTATTTGGCCCTGAATGGCAACACCAGTATTGAGCCTCGTGCCAGTTTGAAATGGCAGTTTTCTGCCCGGCAGTCATTGGCTTTGGGCACAGGCTGGCATAGCCGTTACGAAGCTATGTCGGTATATTTTGCAGGTTATCAGCCTAAAGACCAGCCGTATACACAACCCAATCGTAACTTGGGCTTTACCAAAGCCCGCCATCTGGTTCTTTCCTATGAAAATCGACTTCGAGAAGATATGCGTCTGAAAGTAGAAACCTATTATCAACAGTTGTACAATGTACCTGTAAACGTACAGTCTAGCAGCTTTTCTGGCCTGAACTCGGTGGGTGGATATACGATAGATGCTTTGACCAATAACGGTACTGGACGGAATTATGGCGTGGAATTTACACTAGAAAAATTCCTAACGCATAACTACTATTTTTTGGTCACGACTTCATTGTATCAATCTTTATATACAGGCTCTGATGGCAAAGAACGTAATACCCGTTTTAATGGAAATTTTGTAAGCAACGCCACTTTTGGTAAGGAATTTATGGTAGGTAGAAGCAAGGCCAATGTGCTGGGGATCAACATTCGGTTGTTGTGGGCAGGTGGAAACCGGTACACGCCTGTAGACCTAGAAAAATCCAGACTGATGAAAACGGTAATCGAACAGGAAGGCCAGCAGTTTTCGGCACAGGTTTCCAACTATTTTCGTACAGACCTGCGGTTTAGCTACAAAAAAAACAGACCCAAAGCCTCTTATACCCTTTCGCTGGATATTCAGAATGCTACCAATCGGCTCAATGTCTTTACGCAGGAATACAAACCGGCTAGTGGAAATGTAGAATATTCGTATCAACTGGGTCTGATTCCGGTGCTGAATTATCGGATTGAATTTTGAGAATCTGTCTACAGTACTTTTATGGAAGCAAAAAGACCCTTGGTAGACCTTAAGACAATAATCTATTTATATTCTATCTATTTTAAAACTAGTTGTACTCCTATGAAAAGAACCCTTTCAATCCTGAAAAAAAAACATTTGATAGCAACCACTATTGGATGGACAAGTGTATGTTCATTTGTTTGTATATTCTTTCTCTCTTCCTGTTTTCATTGGGATTCGGTACAGGGGGAAGGAGGCTCGGTGACTGACTCCCGTTCGGTGGGTACTTTTCGTTCAGTGGATGTGGGTGGCGACATAGAAGTGTACCTGATGCAAGGAACTGCCGGGCCACTGCGTGTAGAAGGTCAAGCCAATATTCTGAATGTACTCGAAACCTATGTACATGACAATGAGCTGCGTATCAAATATCGGACTGGTGTGATTGTACGTGCTCATGCCCCAGTACGCATCTATATTACCATACCCGAACTCCAATCGGTGACTGTGAGTGGTTCTGCTACTGCCCGCAGCCAGTCTGACTGGAATGTAGATGATTTCAAAACCTGTGTGTCTGGTTCGGGCAAAATAGAAATGACTCTTCGCAGAGCCGATGATGTGCATGCCATAATCTCCGGCTCTGGAAATACCTATCTGCGAGGTGATTGCCAGAGCTATGAGGTTGATATTTCAGGTTCTGGTAGTATGTATGGCTTTGAATTTACGACTAGAAATGCAGATCTACGTATTAGTGGCAGTGGCAGTTGTGAACTTACAGCCACCAGCCAAATGAATGTCCGTATCAGTGGCAGTGGAACAGTACGGTACCGAGGCAATCCTGTCATAGACAGCCATATCAGTGGTTCTGGACGAATCATCAATGCCAATTGAAAGAATAGCCAATAGAGAGAATGGATATAAAATACAAAGAGCGGTGCTTATGCACCGCTCTTTGTATTTTATATCCAGATGATTTTTTATGAAATTCTTTTAAATATGAAAAATAGATATATTTTTGTGGGCAGTTGAGGGTTTTTAGGTATAAATTCTTTGTGTCGTTGGTGATTTAGGCAAATTTTCTTCTGAATGACTGTGTTTCATTTTGATAAAATTAGCAAAAAGAGTGAAATAGAAGAGTTACTGTGTTTTGCTGTATATAGATCTTGTATATATCTACTGTTAGTATAAAAGATTTTCTATATTTTATTAGAAAAGTTTAGTATAGGAGAGGCAGGAGAGATTGTAAAACAAATGGTTGCTTGATGTAAGAAAAGGTGAATATAGAAGTACGGCTTGTCGCACGTTTAGATACACGTATGATTTACGGATGGTTACCATATTTTCTTTTGCATTTGCGTAACTTCAGTTAATAAATGACCAATAACTAATTTTTCACTAAACAATCAGATTCTACTTATGACAAACCGCTATCACAGAATCCAGACTGGACTATTTTTGTTACTGTTTCTTTGTTTAGGTATATCCACGTATGCACAAACAGAAGAGGAGTTGCGTATGATCAATGAATGTAGAGATGAGGAGCACAAAATCATACGTGAGTATAACCGCCAAGTCAAACGTGGCGGACCTGCTGATGAAGCTGAACGGGAACGGATTATTAATCAATTGTATGCCGAAGGCAAATTGTATAAAAGTCAGAGGTTGGCTATTAACGGGAGTGGGGCACGAGTAGCTGCTGTTATTCCTGCTCCAGTTCCTTTAGGTACCATACATACATTTGGTAATGGCGCCTTGAAAGGAAGTTGGGTTATTAATAAGATTACCAACGATAAAGATGGGGTTCGACTGGACAGAACAGTTTATGATCCTTCTGCTAATCACCTGTATGCCATCAATACCATCGGGCAATTGGTTGACGGAGCCATGGTAGACAATGGGGCACTACTCAGAAAAAATCATCAGGTGATCATTCAGGAAAGAGGATTTACTGGGCTTAAACTGGCCAACGGAACTTTTCGCCTGATTGGGGGTTTGAATCCAGTTGACTGGACTTCGGGAGCCTTGTATTATTCGGATGATGAGGGCAAGACTTGGACTGAATCCAGTGGGGGCGAGTTTTCCACCTCCAGAATTATCTGGACAGACGTAATGGCCGATAATTCCATTCTGTCTATTGTAGGTCGGATTATCAATGATGTATCTTCCCTAGCTCTAATCCGTTCGACAAACAATGGGGCAACCTATTCGGTTGTCAAATCCTGGCCTGACAGTGAAACAACTCGTATAATAGCTACTAAAATCTATAATACAGACGATGGTTGTGTGATTCTACGGAAACTAAGAACAGCCGGTACCACTGAGGTTTATCATTATAAAGATGAGGCTCTTTCCCTGAAATCTACTATTAGCAGCTCCGAAATACCCTTTTCCATAACCGGAACGAACCTCAGTGGCTGGAAGGTATACGTAGGTACAGACTCAGATAATGGTTTCTATTCTGCTGATGGCATTACCTACGGGTCTCGGGCTACCCTTAAGAAGAGCCTGGAAACGGTCGTTCCCTACAATGCCTCTATGCTATTTTCCAGAGACCCTCAGCAGGATTATAGCACAGATGGAGGACTTACCTGGAAAAAATACCCCGACAATAATGTCACCATAGGCTGGGATCCCAAGCATGTGACTTTCTACAAAAAGACAGATGGGAAATGGTACATGGTGATCGCCAATGATATGGGCTTGTCATTCAGTACTGATGCGGCTAATCCGTTGAATACCAATGCTTGGAAACATGTCAATAATAAACATTCCTATGCCATCCTGCATGGGGGTGTATCAGACGACCAAACCGGACTGCTGGTGACCAACCATCAGGATCCGGGTACGTTTGAACTGACCTCTACAGGTGCAGGTACATTTGATGCTGTCAAACGTCAGGGGGCAGATGGGCTGCGTTCGGCTATTTCCAATGGAGGCAATTCATACTGGTTTCGTCATTACTGGGATCAGTTTTTTCACCAGGACGTAAAGTCAACCCAAAATAATGTGGCAATTGAGGTAGTGGGTCCTAGCAATTGGTATACACCCCCTTTCAAAGGGTCTACTAAAGCAAATGAAGATGCTATTTATGTATCAGGTTACAGCAAGTTGATCAAACTGACCTATAATTCCACTACCCGAACCATTACCCGAACAAACCTTCCCTATGACTTCCTGGCAGAGGCCGGAGATGTGACACTAGGGGTAGGAGTAGCCAAATCGGATTGGAAACGCATCTATGTAGCTACCAAAAACGGACGTTTTTTTACCTCCAAAGATGCTGGGCAAACTTGGACAGAAACCACCTATTCAGGTACGAAACCTACCTACAACACACCTTTATATAACCAGTCTGCTGGCTATTTTATTGAAGTAGCCGATAAGAATGCCAATATCGTGCTATGGGGTGGAGGAGCTAACAGTGCGGCTTGTCTGATATCCAAAGATGGTGGTGTCACGTTTACGCCTATGCTCAGTGGCATGCCTGCCAATTCCACGATTCGAGGGGTGTCTGTGAGTCCGACTGGGGATATAGTCTTTTCCTCCAACTTATATTTTTATCTGGCTTCGGACAATAAATGGTATCCAATGAAAGGGGAGAGTTTTCCTGGTGGATTAGATCTTAATTCCAATATTAAATCTGTGGTTTACCTGCCTACCCAGAAAAAAGTACAGTATTTTACATGGGGTGTTGGTGTGCTGGATTTCAAAATTTCTTCGCTCAGTACACGACTGGGAGTGTTTGCCTCTGAGGATATAACTTTATCTAATGGTGGTCAGGTTTCTTTTGCACCAAACCCTGTTAGTGACCGACTTCAAGTAAAACTTGAAAATCTGAATACAACAGCTACCATTTCTGTTTGGACAATGGCAGGCCGGAAATATACCTCAACCCATGTGCATGCAACAGGTACTAAAACCATTGATATTCAGACTTCAGACTTGCCTTCTGGCATGTATATTCTGCAAATACAGACTGATAAAGAAAGTGTGCAAAAGAAGTTTATCAAGGAGTAAAAATCTAGTATGTCATAGATTGTTTAAAAAGAGATGCTTCGGCATCTCTTTTTTTGTTTAGGCTTATTCTTACAGAAGCTTGGTTACGGAAATAAACGAGAATTGTGTATTTTTGCCCACAATCTACCCAACCACATACTATGAGAGCAAAATATCTCAATCCATTTACTGATTTTGGATTTAAGAAAATCTTTGGTGAAGAAGCCAGTAAGCCTCTTCTGATGGACTTTCTGAACAGCCTTTTACCTACTGAAAACAAAATCAAATCCCTCTCTTTCAAAAATACTGAACAACTCGGACAAACAGACGTAGATCGCAAAGCCATTTATGATATTTATTGCGAAAGTGAAAAAGGAGAAAAGTTTATTGTCGAGCTTCAAAAAGCTAAACAGAATTACTTTCGGGAACGTACTATCTACTATTCTACTTTTCCGATACGAGAACAAGCGGAGAAAGGGCAGTGGAACTATAACTTGAATGCTGTTTTTTGTATTGGTATTCTGGATTTTGTCTTTGATGATGAAGATGAAATCGAACGAACTGAAGTGGTGCATACAATTAAACTGCGGAATGGGAAAAACAAGGTCTTCTACGACAAACTGACCTACATATACCTAGAAATGCCCAATTTTCAAAAAAAAGAAGAAGATCTCGAAACCCGACTTGATCAGTGGTTGTATTTTATCAAGTATCTGGAAGATTTTCAGCGTATTCCGCAGATATTCCAAGATGAAAAAATATTTACACAGGCTTTTGAAACAGCGGCTCTGGCCAAGCTCGAACCAGCAGAAATGGATAGTTACGAATACAGCCTGAAAGTATTCCGTGACCTAAAAAATACAATGGACTATGCCATCGAAACCGCCGTGGAAAAAGCTGTAGAAAAAGCCGTGGAGAAAGCGGTAGAAGAAACTGTGGAAAAAACTATGGAAAAAGTCGCAAAATCATTGAAAGACAATGGAGTATCTATAGAAATCATTATGTATACTACTGGGCTTTCTAAAGAATATCTAGAAAAATTGTGATTCACTCACTAGGGCATGATAAGTAGTGGCTATAGAAAAATGCTTCATTCTTAAAGAGGTAAGTGGTAGGTGTTCTTTCACAATCCTGCAAAAAATACTATCTTCCCCCTGAAAACTTCTTCTCAACAATCTATCCATCAATCCAATGATGTTGCTGAAACCTTACTACTTTCTGTTTTTTCTTCTATCCTTTTCTATTCAGTCCTTTGCCCAGGATTTAGTGCCCAAGTCGCCGCCACGGGTTGAAGGAGACGGGCCCTTTCCACACCTGAAGAAGCCCACCAATGGGTGCGTAACATCCGCAAGCAAGGAGCAGAATCAAGTTCTTTGATGCTCGGCTTGATATAGGAGAAAAATTTTCAGATTACACAACCGGTCATGCCTAAAAAATAATCTCAGCTATACATTTATGGAATCAGAAGTACACATTCCCTTGGAAGAAACAACATATGCCTGTCAGAATTGCGGAGCTACTGTTACAGATGTCTTTTGTGCCACTTGCGGACAGAAATATCCTCAGCAACGATTAACAATGCGGAGTTTATTGAGCTTGTTGTATGAGTCTACGTTTGATTTTGACCGAGGATTTTTTTTTACACTGAAAGGATTGTTTTTTCGTCCTTCACAGGTAATTTACCACTATCTGGAGGGTAGGAGAATTGTTTATATGAATCCAGTGAAATACCTGCTTATCTGGCTGGGTATCACTACTTTCATTACCTTTACACTACTTGATCCAAAAGTATTTACCGATACCATGAATCGTCAGATCGTACATACATATAAGGAGAAACCTGTGCGGGCAACTGTATTAGCTAAAGAGAAAGAAATTAATGACAAGACCCAGAAAATTCAACACTTTCTTTTACAGAATCCTCAGTTTATCTATGCGTTGCTTGTGCCCTGCCTGAGTCTGATTACCTGCTTATTTTTCCGAAAATATATGTTTACCTATGCCGAACATCTGCTTATCAATACCTATATAACGGCACAGACACTCTGTATTAGTGTGCCTTTTTATTTCTTGTATGGTGGCTATACAGAGCATTTTTTTCTGGTTACAGTCATCAGTTTTCTGGTCACACTTATATACTATGGATGGGTAATGACTCATTTCCTTCAGTCTGTATCCTATGTGGGAACATTTGCCAAAGTAATCGTAAGTTATCTATTATCGTATGTGTTTCTGATACTGTTGTTTGCTGTGGCAGGTTTCATGATAGGATTGATTCTATAATATGAGTTCGACGATAGTTTATTAGTTAAATATCAAGTGGTTGAATGGTTGTTTTGTGTCATTTAACCACTTGATATTCAGTTGTTTGCATGTTTAATTTGTATTTTTTAACCAGGCTAGTCTACTTAGGGTGTAATGGGTTTTTCTGTGACCACCACTGCTGGAATATTTTTGCTTTTAACCCATTCATTAAAGGCTGGTAGATCGGTTGAAAGCAGAGATTTGAGTTTGCCCAGCTCGGCATCAATCTGCATGGTCAATTCTTTTTTGACGGCTACAGACTGGTCGGTAGGAGGGAAGTCCCCGACGGCAGCGGCACTGCCTACACCTGCCAGTTTGTCGTTTAGGCGAACCGGAAAGTTTAAGGGGTCTTGTCCACTCCGGTTTTTGGTCTGATACAGGGTCTCTTCAATCTTGGTGAGTTTATCGTTGAGCTGTTTGACCCGTTCCTGTACCTCTTTTTTATCTGTTTCATTTTGCACCCGATCCGTAACTGAAGTCAGTTGGGTTCGGATATTTCGGATGTTTTTAACCGCATCGTGGGTTTCGGTTAGTTTGTTGCGGACTTCCTGCACAAACTGAAACTGAGCCTGTAAATCGGTGGCAGTGGCTTTGCTACGAGGATCTGATTTAATCTCAAAAGATACTTCCAGAATTTTTCCCTGAAACGTCAGACGAGCTTTGTAGGTGCCAGGTATAGCCTTGGGGCCATCAGTGCCGCCACTCCACAAGATCAGTCCATCAAAGCGGGACGCTTCTGGATAAGCCATGTCCCAGATAAACCGATTCATGCCCTGTTTGAGGGTAAATTTGTCTTTTTTCTCTTTGGCCTTGGTCGAATATTTCCGGATTAGTTTGCCTGAATTTTCCATGATTTCCAGTGTCGCTACAGTTGCCGTATCAGGTTTGTTTTTGACATAGAAATGCAGCATCACGCCACCCGGATGATTTTCACCTACCTTGCCTGACGGAGGTATTACAAAACCAAACCGATAGGTAGGAATGGGTTTGTACAGATACACATCAGCTTTGGCGGTTTCGGGGGTTATTTGGTGTAGGGGGGACAGGTCATCGAGTATCCAGAAGCTACGTCCTTGTGTGGCAACAATTAGGTTGTCATCCTTGATGGTCAGATCTGTAATAGGTACCATTGGAAGGTTGAGCTGAAAAGATTGCCAATGTGCCCCATCGTCAAAAGAGATATACAGACCATATTCCGTTCCGGTATACAACAATCCTTGTCGTTTGGGATCAGCCCGAAGCACACGGGTAAAATGTGTATCTGGAATACCTGTGGTGAGCTTAGTCCATGTTTTGCCATAGTCTAGGGTTCGGTACAGGTACGGGTGGTAGTCGCCTGATTTATAAGATGTTGCGGCTACATAAGCACCTCCTTTGACAAATGGATGCGGGTCAATGCTGTTGATTAGTGTCCATTCAGGCATCAGAGACCGAGGCGGCGTGACGTTAGTCCAGTTTTTGCCTCCATCCCGCGACACATGAATCAACCCATCATCCGAACCTGTCCAGAGCAGGTCTTTTTCGTAGACAGACTCGCAGGCGGCAAAGATGGTACAGTAGTATTCAACACTTGTATTGTCTTTGGTGATTGGCCCACCAGAAGGTTTGAGGCGACTGGTATCGTTGCGGGTCAGATCAGGGCTGATGATTTGCCAGTTTTGCCCTTCTGTGGTAGTGACATGCAGGTGACTAGAAGCCACATATAGTTTTTTAGGATCATGAGGCGAAAAGAATATCGGATAATTCCACTGAAACCGATACTTCATTCCTTCAGCTCCATGCCCCATGGGGTTGTCTGGCCATACATTGATGACACGTTCTTCGCCAGTTTCATGGTTGAGGCGGGTCAGGTAGCCATCATAACTGCCTCCATAGACGATGTTTGGATGCAGTGGATCTATAGCTAGAAAGCCACTTTCGCCTCCAGCAGAAGGTTCCCAGTCCCGCTCGCCGATTGAAAATCCGTTGGTACGATGAGCTACGCGAATGGTCGAATTGTCTTGCTGTGCACCATAGATGCGGTAGGGAAACGTGTTGTCTGTAATGACTCGATAAAATTGAGCTGTGGGTTGGTTCAGGTACGTACTCCAACTTTCGCCGCCATCTGTAGAGACTTGTGCACCGCCATCATCGGCAATAATCATCCGGGAAGGGTCGTTGGGGTTGATCCATAAGTCGTGGTGGTCGCCGTGGGGCGTACCGTCCAGTGACTCAAAGGTTTTGCCGCCGTCTTTGCTTCGGTGAAACTGCACATTGGTGGCATACAGCATGTCCGCATTTTTTGGATCTGCAAAGATACAACTATAGTACCAGGCCCGTTGCCGGAGCTTCCGATCCTCGTTTACTTTAGTCCAGCTTTTTCCACCATCTTCTGAGCGGAACAGGCCTCCTTCCTGTGCCTCAATCAATGCCCATACCCGGTCTTGTTTGGTTGGAGAAACGGCAATGCCAATGATGCCAATGGTTCCAGTGGGAAGTCCTGTGCCAATCGTTTCTGGGTCAGTAGTGGGTAATAGCTGCTTCCATGTGTCGCCGCCATCGGTACTTTTCCAGAGGCCAGAGCCTTTGCCGCCGCTTTCGAAGCTGTATGGGGTGCGTCGTACCCGCCAGGTAGAGGCATAGAGTACACGGGCATTGGCTGGGTCGAGGCACAGATCAAAGGCTCCTGCATCGGCATTGGCAAACAGAATCCGGTTCCAGGTTTTGCCACCATCCGTACTGCGGTATATGCCCCGGTCATCGGAAGACTGAAACAGGTCGCCCATCACGGCTATGTATACCAGGTCTGGGTTTTGGGGATGAATACGGATGCGACCAATGTGACGGGAGTTGCGTAAGCCCATAAATTTCCAGCTTTTACCTGCATCGGTAGACTTCCAAACACCCCGACCAGACGAGACATTGCCTCGTACTGTTTTTTCGCCTTCACCTACATAAATCACATTTGGATCCGATTCGCTGACGGCCACAGCTCCGATTGAACCCCCAAAATAGCCATCAGAGATATTTTTCCATGATTGTCCAGCATCTGTTGATTTCCAGACACCTCCGCCTGTGGCTCCAAAATAAAACGTGTTGGGTTGGGAAGGTACGCCTGTTACTGTGGCAGATCTTCCCCCTCTAGACGGGCCTATGTTTCGCCACGTCATGCCTTTCATCAAAAGTGTGTCATAGGTGGTGGTCGTTTCGGATTTGCTTTTTTTCTGGGTATATCCTGTGTGAGTTAGACAGATGGTGAAGAAAAGTATTGATAAATACCACTCTACCTTTTTTATGTAAGAAATCATTCTATTTAGTTGGGTTTTTAGTACAAATAAAGGAAGTGCGGGAAGTTAGCGAATCATCCTTTGGTATCAAAAATAAAATTGCTCTAGTCCTGTAACTGCCTGTTGAGCAGAGGATAAGCACATGAATGCAAGAACAGACTGGGTTATGCTTTGTTTTTCAGGTTCTTTTTTTGTTTTACTGAATACATAAATGCTTAAACTAAAAAATCTGTAGCTATCTCTATTGCTTTTTCACTTTTATCCTCAATCTCTGTCCTTTGGTCGAAAAGCCCCGGTAGCCCCATTGTTACCTTTTCTTATATATAAGCATACATTTGTGAAAGAAAGAAAATGTATCACTCAAAAAAGAAAAGTATGCGATTTGGTACTCTATGCACAACACTTCTTTTCCTGGCTACTGGTTACCTGGCGTCTGCACAGACAGCCTCAACGGCAAACATGGAGTCTTCGGAGATTATGTCTGGAAAAAAAGTAGAAGAAGCTAAAAAATCCCATAAAAATAAAAAGGAGATGAAACCCTATGTATCTCCCTATTATGCCTATGACGATGACAAAGATGGCGTACCTAACTACCGCGACAAATGTCCACATACTCCTCAGGGAGAAAAAGTAACGCCATTTGGATGTCCGCCTGACACAGACTTTGATGGTGTGTTTGACTATGAAGATAATTGTGACACCATTCCTGGACCTAAGGATAATCATGGATGCCCGTGGGGTGACCGTGACAAAGACCATGTAACCGATAATATTGACCGTTGCCCAGATACACCTGGTGATCCTCGCAATATGGGTTGCCCGGTTGTGAAGAAAGACAGTGATGGAGATGGTATCTATGATGCAGACGATGTATGTCCAGATGTGCCAGGTATTGTGGCTAATCACGGATGTCCAGAATTGAAAAAAGAAGAAAAAGAGGTACTGAAACGTGCGTTTGACAACCTGTTGTTTGAGTCGAACAAAGATGTAATCAAAAATTCTTCCTATTCGTCATTGAATGAACTGGCTACGATCATGAAACAGAATACCGAAGCCCGTCTGCATTTGGAAGGCCATACGGATAATGTAGGCAATGACGACTTTAACCTAGATCTGTCACAACGCCGTGCCGAATCAGTGAAGAGATTCCTGATAGAAAGAGGCATCAGTGAATACCGTATCACAACCAATGCCTTTGGCGAGGCTCGTCCGGTAGACACCAACGATACAGACCCGGGTCGTGCAAAAAACCGTCGGGTAGAAATGACGTTCCATTACACCAAGTAAAACGTCTCTACGCTCTAATCAAATAAAAAGGCGTTACCTGTAACTGGTAACGCCTTTTTTGTGTATAAGACTTTTTGATAAGTATCAATCTAGATTATTTGCTATTTGACTGTATTGGTAAGGTATTGATTGGTAATGATTTACTTGTTTTTGAAAGGGTAGTATTTGATAGTATTTTTTCTTTCAGTCTTAGTAGAAAAAGGCGCAGATCGTTAATATGTGATTTTTTTAACAAAAAAATGTAGAATTTCTGTATCTTTTTGTCTAGTAGAATGAGGTGCAGTTAAAAAAAAATATAACATAATCACTTTTTTATATCCAATAATTGTTATTATCTTTCGAGCAAAGAAAAATAATCTAAAATAAACAAAAAATATTTATTTTTATTTCGCCTCACCAAGTACCATCTTCTTTCTCTACATAACATCCTTTAGGAAGAGTCAATCGGATAGAGTTGTATAGTGGAGGTGAGAAGTAAACTGCTGTTAATTAGGTCAAGGAAAGACATGTCTTCGGGAAGGGTGTCCTACTCTCTCTTCTAGGGTTGTGCTGTTTTTTTTCAATTATTTAAGAAGCTGTCTACATTTTTTTATGGACTGCAAAGGGTATTTTTGAGTTAGATCTTTTCCGATTTTTCGACTATAGCCTCCGGCTATGTCTCTGTAAATTTGGCTCGGTTCATTCCAAAAGTCCTCCTTTTCGCTTCCATAAAATTAATGGAGATAATTTCTGGAATTGTTAAAACTTACTTGAAAATATGAATGAGAATTTTGTAAGTATATGGGAAGAGTCTATTTGTATTCCTACTTACAGCATTGGTAAACCAGAAAAAAATCCTGACTTTTTAAATCGATCTATCCATCCAAAAGGTGGATCTTATCCCAATCCAGCTATTGAAAAAATTCTGGACAGTAAGAAAGATGAGTTCTATCAGGCTGTTTTTCTGGAAAATTCGTACCTTACTTTGATGATTTTGCCAGAATTGGGTGGGCGTATTCAGATGATGTATGACAAAGTAAATGCCCGTCATCTGGTTTCTTGTCATGATGTAATTAAGCCAGTGTGGACAGAAAATGCTGGTATACAGCTTGCTGGAGGGCTTACTTTTAGTTGGTCTATGCAGGGTCATTCCCATACATTCGAGTCAGCAGACTATCTGTTGGAAGAACATCCTAATGGATGCAAAACAGCTTGGATTCATTTTCTGGAAGGAAGTTCACCCATCAAAAACGTGATCGGATTTCGGTTATATCCCGATAAATTTTATCTAGAAATCAATACACGCTTGTGTAACCGTACTCCTTTTCCACAGGCTTTTTTGTGGCAAAGCCAAACAGTTCTGCCGATAGAAAATACCTACTGTCCTGTTTTTCCTCCCGAAATCCACGTTGTTTTAGGTCATGGGCAACAAAATATATCCGATTCTTCTTGGTTGCCTTCAGGTGAAGAACAGGGTATTACACAGTATTTTATGCCCTATAAAAACCTGACAACCATTAAAAATGCAACCCGAGACGCCATGGTAGGGTTAGAGATTAAAGAAAGAAAGGCTATCATTTGCTTGCAGGCGACCGCCTTGTATCGGAGGGCAGTCATAAAGCTTTGGTATGAGGACAAGCTGCTCTGGAAAGAAACTACATATATAGCTCCAGAAAAACCTTTTCAAAAAGAATTAATGGTTCCATACGCCTATGCACCTGAGCGGTATCGCGTCAGTATGGAAGCCTCCAATGGAAAAGTGTTAGTTTCCTGTCTGGGAGTCGAGACCCAACCAGATTCAGAAGTAACAAAAACCATTAGCAGTCCCTATAATATTCGTAGCATTGAGCAATTGTTTCTAACAGGCTTATACGTAGAACAGTACCCAAATACAACCTATACTGCTACAGATTATTACCAGGAAGCTTTGCGGAGAGAACCTGGAGATGTTCGCAATAACAATGCAATGGGTCTCTGGTATTTGCGTCGGGGAAAATATGCCTGGGCAGAACCCTATTTTGTAGCCTCTATACAAACCTTAACTGAACTTTATCCCAATTTTTGTGAGGGTGAGTTGTATTATTATTTTGGCTGGACACTCTGGATGGAAAACCGTTTGGATGAGGCATTTGAGGCTTTTTATAAGAGTTCCCGCCACAGTTCCTGTCAGGCTATATCCTTTCTGAACCTGGCTCGTATCGCTACTTCTAGGGCTGAATACGACGAAGCTTTGTATCTGATTGATCAATCCCTGCTGCGGTATTCGCATAACCATACGGCTCGTCACCTGAAAGCTTCTATTCTCCGTAAATGCCTACGTTTAGAAGAAGCCCTGTTTTTTATTCAGGACTCTTTGATTCTAGAGCCGTTTAACTATGGTTGTATGTTTGAAAAATGGCTCATATACACCCAGCAGCAGCAATACACTGCTGCTGATACAGCTTTTAACCATATGCAGCAAATGATACGTGGGCGGGCATCTACCTATATATCCTATGTGTCTGATTATATATATGCGGGACTCTATCCAGAAGCTATGGAGTTTCTACAGGCAGCCATAGGTACAGGTGAGCAGAGCTGCCTACTCTGTTATTACATGGCATTTTGTGCAGAAAAAGCTGGAAAAATAGCTAAAACGGCAAACTATACAGACCGTGCCAGGACTATTCTACCTGATTTTTGCTTTCCTAACCGCTTGGAAGATGTGTGGGTATTGCAGGCGGCCATACAACGAAACCCAGATGATGCACGGGCTCTGTATTATTTGGGTAATTTTTGGTATGCCAACCAGCAATATGCTGAGGCTTTCGAATGCTGGGAACAATCGGTTTACCTAGATGATACATTTCCAACCGTATACCGCAACTTGGCCCTGGCTTATTCCCATCAACAACATAACTCGGTCAAGGCCCTGATCTTTCTGGAAAAAGCCTTTGCCCTAGATACCTCCGATGCACATATACTGATGGAGCTGGATCAGATGTATCGAAAACTGAACATGCCTCTTTCCTATCGACTGGCTCTGTTGGAAGAATACCTGCCTCTGACAGAAAACCGAGATGAATTGTACCTGGAACGCATAGTCCTCTACAACCAATTGGGAGAATACCACAAAGTAAAAGAACTGCTCACAACACGCAGGTTTTATACAGCCCAGGGAAGTGAAAAAAAAGTAATGGCTCAGTACCGGATATGCCACCTTGAACTGGCAAAACTAGCCTTGCTAGAAGGAAAAGCGATTGAAGCCATAGACCTGCTGGAACAAATCCAGAACTATCAGTATGGCTTTTACTCCCATGGAAATATACCCGAAAATGACATTTTGTATCTGAAAGGATGTGCCTACCAGCTTCTGGATACCTCCTATCAGGCTGAAGCTTATTTTCAGACTGCTGCCACCTATATTCCTGATGGAATGGATGTATATGTACAGCCCGAACAGTTTTTCTACCAGGGTCTGGCCTGGAGGGTATTGAATGTGCCTGAAAAAGCAACAGCTATCTTTCAACAACTCATCCATGCTGGCCGGATGGGATTAAATGATGTTTCTCCTATACCAGAAGCTATGGTTTGTTCAGGTGAAAAACATGTTTTTGATAAAGATTTGGTCATCAAAAAACGAGTCCACTGGTATTATATGATGGCTTTGGGCTATATGGGATTAGGAACGAACCATACCATAAAAGCAGAAAAATATTTGACAAAAATACTGGAACTGGACAATTCACACCAGGGAGCTGCTATCCATTTTCAGCCTCATCATGCCCAAATACCCCAGTAATCCACTATCTTTTCTGACTGGTGGATAAAATAAATTGGGTGATTTTATGGATTCGTGGGTAAAAAACAGGGTGTTTGTCGATAAGTTGCTGGATAAGAATGTTTTTATAAAATAAATTTTCTTATATTTTCAGTGAAAATGGAGTTTGTGCAAAGAGATAAGAATTATTTACTTAGATGAAGTACGCAAGAAAGTATATCTAAAGAAAAAAAATAAATATTCCTATTTTCTTTGACTTGTGCATAATATAAGCCATTTTTTGGTTTAAATGCGGTTTTTTGAAGGGAAAAGTACGAACATATGGCGTGTGTAGGAGAAAACGAGAAGGAGAAAATACCAGAAGTTAGTGGGAAATAAAGTTTTTTTATCTACTTACAATGAAACTATGGCAGATAATATACTAAATATAATCGAAAAAAGCAAAATATTTGTTAATTCAGAAGATTTTTATCAATTTTGCTTTTCAGTTGTGCGGACGTGTCAGATCGTATCTGAAGAAGATAGATATAAACCTAGTGGAACAGGTGTGAAAGTGTGTGATAACTCCCAGTACCTGTACATTTGATCAGTGGTCTGAACAATTTCTACTGACAAAGACTGGCTGTTTAGGTATAAAAATCGGGTTATTGTAGCAAAAAGCCTGACAAAGAATACGTATGAAAATGATTACCTGAATCTGGTAAGCATACTAATATTTTATAAGCTGGTTACACAATTTATACCTGTGTTTTTAGGCTGTTCCGAAATCGTTAAAGTTGAATATAACCTGCAGCTGATGCACTTAGCTGTTTAAAATTATAAAGAGATTTGACTCAGACAGGTTTCTGAAAAGAAAGCATCTAGTTAGACAAGTGTCTGGTATATAAGGAAGGATTGTATACATAGATGATTTATATAGATTCATACGTCTGGTTACTGACATATAAGATATAGTTTTCGATACACATACAATTGTGGCACATAAAGGCAGTAAAAATTTGACTCAATTTCCACAGCGTATATATTTAGAAAACAAAGAAACCCAATAGTAAATAAATAAGGTGATGTAAAGAAAGACGTGGCAGTGGTTTCACTGCCACAGCTTTTATAGGGCAGTGATAATTTTCTTTTTTTTTGTTGGACGCTCTACACCCACAATTGATCATACGCTTCGTATAATTCCCCATCTTGTATATACCAAATTCTAACAAGAGATAATATAAACGATCAGAATATACATGTGTTTGTATATCAAATGGTTAGATTTTGTTTTTTGTGTTTTATATTTCGGAAAATAGCGATTTTTTCCGCTATTGCATACTTTACTGAGTAGTTGATTCTGATAGTTTTATAGGAGTAGATACGCCTGTGCTGGCTCTCCGAGAGATATTTTAATGTGTGGCGTATATGTTTTTTTTTTGTCAGAATTTGGGAATTTTGCAATATTGTTTTTTTTTTGGGAAAAACTCAGTAATCTTGGGTACTTAAAGACGAGATTCATATAGATCAGTTCATTTTCAAGTTTTTGATTTTTAGCTCATTAATACTTAGAACTTGGGCAAAAAATCAGTTTAGATAAATGTAATTTTTTAAGTAAGCATTATTCAGGTGATTCCTGAAGATATTTTCCCTGGATATACTATTCCTAACCTACATGAAAAAAAAATACACATTCCATTTCTCGCTACTTACGTTAGCCCTTTGCTTTCTTTGCAGCCATGGGTTTTCTCAAAATGCTAAATCTTTAGTAAAAAAAGGCGACAAGTATCTTAACAAAGAAAATTTTCATCAAGCGTTAGAGTACTATCAGCAGGCAGTTGCCAGAGATGCTTCCAATGCGAATGCCCATCTGGGTTTAGGCATTGCCAACCTGCTGCTATTCAGTAACCCTGAATCATTGACGGAAATTCAGAAAGCCCATCAATTGGATGCAAAAGTAGACGAGCATTATTATTACTGGTTGGGTAGAGCCTATCATGCAAACATGAAGTTTGACTCAGCTGTCACGGCCTACAGGGTATACCTGAATGATGAAATAGGCAGAAACGACCAACGTCAAGAGGCCGTAAAAACACTGATTTTACAGGCTGAATTTGGTAAAACCTTTATAAGTAGTCCAGTAGATTATCAAATTACAAATCTGGGCTCAGAGATTAATACCAAATACTCTGAACATAGCCCTGTACTAAGTTCAGACAAACAATCACTTTATTTTACTTCCCGCCGCCTGACAGATCCCAAAACTACTACAGCACGTGGCGATGGTTGGGAGAATATTTATACAGCTACTGGTAAAGGTAAAAATTGGAGTGGGGTATCATTACTACCTGGTAATGTAAACAATCCCAAAATCCATACCTCTACGATACAGCTTTATGGAAACGATAAACAAATGCTGGTCTACAAGTCTACCCGCTTTGGATCTATCTTTGAAACAAAAAATGAAGGCAGCTCTTGGTCTAGTCCCAAGCCTTTTGCCAAATTTACAAATACCGAACGGTTTGAACCAGATGGGTTTATTATCAGCGATAAAAGTGTGCTTTATTTTGCTTCCAGCCGTGAAAATAAAAATGGTAACCTAGATCTATGGGTAGCCAGACGTGACGAAAAAGATAGTACCAAATGGGGTGAACCTGAACGTCTGCCTGACCTAGTGAATACAGATGCTGACGAAGATGCTCCGTTCTTGGCTCCAGATGGGCTGACACTATATTTTGCTTCTCGTGGACATGACAGTATGGGCGGTTATGATATCTATAAAACCGTATATGAGCCATTTACTCGTACCTGGAGCAAACCTGTGAATATGGGCTTCCCTATCAATACACCAGGTGATGATATTTACTTTGTTACAGATAGTACCGGAAATAAAGGATACCTTACATCTAATCGCCAGAATACATTGGGGCAGGAAGATATCTTTTTGGTAAAAGAGTATGAAGAAGTGATTGTCAAAGGAAAAGTAAAAGTAAAAACCAGTGGACGGCCGCTGCCAGATCTGATCGTGAATTTTGATTCACAACGTAAACTAGGTGTCAAAGGAAATGCCATTACAACTGCCGAAGGTGACTACTCTATGCAGATTCGTTCTGGACATATGTATACCGTAGAAATTAAAAAACAAACCGGAGAAGTCGTATTGACAGAAGATTATGAGATACCATTGGCAGAAGATGAAGGTTCGACACTGGCTAAAGACTTTGAAGTAGATATTCCAGATACCATACGTACGACCTCCGGAGCTACGTTTGTAGTACAAAACCTAAACCTGATGCGGGTTCGTTATGTAGAAACAGATTCACTCTTTATTAATGGAGATGTACAGGCAGCAGAAGCCCCGCTAGCAGGTGCTACTGTACAAATCCGGGAAGAAGACAGTATCAAACCTTTGTATAGTACTGTTACAGATGCCAATGGAAAGTACTCCTTTGCATTTATACCAGGTCAGAAAGTGGATTATGTAGTGGACATTACCAAAGATCAGTTTTTGCCTTATACAGTGGTACTAAACTATCCAGGAGATGGGAAAATTAACAAATATGTAACCGAAGAAGACCTGAACAGTGTGACTATGAACCGGATTAGCCTACGGTCGGTTATGGTTGATGCATTCCCAATTGATAATCGGGTTGGAGCCAAAGCAGTACTAGGAGGTGTATACTTTGACTTCAATAGTGCCAACCTTCATCCAGAAAGTAATATTGTACTGGATCGACTGGCTAGCTTCCTGAAACGTAACCCACGGATTCATATGGAAATAGGTGGACACACAGATAATCTGGGTTCTGCCTATGTGAACAAGTTCCTGTCTCAGAAACGGGCTCAGTCAGTAGTAGCCTATCTGGTCAAAAAAGGTGTCTCTAAAAATAGACTTTCTGCCGTAGGATATGGATTCAGTGAGCCTATCACAACCAACGAACATGAACTCAATGGTCGGGATATCAACCGTCGGGTAGAAGTGAAGATCCTTAGAAAATAAGCTATATATTCAGACATAAAAAAGCCCTTTAGTATGTAACTGAAGGGCTTTTTTATGTCTGAACCTTGATTAAGGATGGTCTTGACTATTAGTTTCGTACTTCCAACCAAGCCTTTTATCCAATCAGGCGTATCTATCACTTGCCAACAAGGAAAATATACTTAATCAAGGTAATCCTAGAATCCTAAAAATCAAGGTTCAGACAATACGCCTTCTTTCAATGCATAGATAGACGTTTTAATCTGAGGAATGGTATATTTTCGGAGTACAAAATCAATCAGGCAGCAGGCTACTACAATCATGTCGGCACGGATGGGAGCCATACCCGTAATGGCTAGTCGCTGGGTGTGGTCTTTGGTTATAACGTCCTGAAACGAATGCCTGAAGGCTTCTATAGGTAAATCATAACTGGTTTGGTTGGGTAGAAAGAAGTCAGGGTTGTTAGGTATTTCGTGCATTTCTACCAGTGTATCAAAAGCTCCTGAAGAACCAATCAATAGCTTGGGTTGGTACTGATGAACGGCATTGGTGAGGGGCAACAACTTCTCTTCCAGAAAATCATACAACCGTTGCACCTGTTCTGGAGCTATGGGATCTGCTTGCATAAACCGGTCTATAAGCCGCTGCCCGCCAATTTCAAAACTTTGTTTCCAGAATATTCGTTGGGCATTGCCTAGAATACATTCTACACTTCCTCCACCAATGTCCAATATCAACGAAGGCGAATCGGGCATGGGGACGGCTTTCCGAACCCCTGCATAGATCAACTCCGCCTCACGGTCTCCGGTGATTACTTGAACGTGGATGCCAGTTTCTTGTCGGATGGCTTCTACAAACTCCGACCCATTGCTGGCATTCCGAATGGCTGATGTACCGATGGCTTTTACTGCCGAAGGAAGAATGCCAAAGTCAGTAATGATCTGTTGGTAAAGCTTCATAATCTGTATCCCTCGTTCCCAAGCTTCAGGGGCAATGATACCCTGCCCAATACCGCCTTTGCCAAGACGGGCCGCTTGTTTTTCCTCATACCAGGGCTTAATTGTTTGATCTTCAGTGATTTCTGCTACCAGAAGATGGAAGGTGTTTGTGCCGAGGTCAATAACAGCCGTAAGACTCATTTTTTTGTTGGTGTATTTCTGATGAAAAGTTGTATTTTGGGCAGGAAATTACAGAAAAATAAGATAGAAAATGGTTGAACGACTAAATAGTTGCCTGTTAAAAAGTGGTAGGGCAAGTATTTACTCATTCACACACTTACTCATTCACTCATTTTTTTCACCATGACCAGAGACGAAAAAAATCTTCTTTTAGATAAGAAAAACCAGGAAGCTTTGTTGGGTGGGGGCGAAAAACGAATGGCCGCCCAGCACAAAAAAGGAAAACTGACTGCACGCGAGCGGCTGACATTATTGCTTGATGATGGTTCTTTTGAAGAAGTAGGCAAGTTTGTAACGCACCGCAGCACAGATTTTGGACTCGAAAACGAATACTACCTAGGTGACGGGGTTGTGACGGGGTATGGAACCATTCACGGACGGAAGGTATACGTGTTTGCACAGGATTTTACGGTGTTTGGTGGGGCTTTGTCTGAACCACACGCCCAGAAAATATGTAAAATCATGGATCTTGCCATGCAAAATGGAGCCCCTGTGATTGGCTTAAACGATTCGGGTGGGGCACGTATTCAGGAAGGGGTATTGTCACTGGCAGGCTATGCCGATATTTTTTATCGGAACACACGGGCTTCGGGGGTTATTCCACAGATTTCGGCCATTATGGGGCCTTGTGCAGGAGGAGCAGTGTATTCGCCAGCTATTACAGACTTTATTCTGATGGTTGAAAATACATCGTATATGTTTGTCACAGGGCCTAATGTGGTCAAGACAGTGACGCATGAAGAGGTGACGTTTGAAGAACTCGGTGGAGCCAGTACACACAGTACCAAGAGTGGTGTGACACATTTTGCCTGTGCCAATGAACTTGAATGTATTCAGTACATCAAAAAACTACTGAGCTATATTCCTCAGAACTGCGAAGATGAGCCTCCCCAGTTGCCGTACCAGATTCAGGGAGAGGAAGTTAGGGAGGTGTTAAATACCCTGATTCCTGAGAATCCCAACCAGCCGTATGATATGCGTGAAGTGATTGAGGGTATTATTGATGCGGATAGTTTTCTGGAAGTACATAAAAATTTTGCAGATAACATGGTGGTCGGTTTTGCCCGGTTGGGCGGACGGAGCATCGGGATTGTCGGCAATCAACCTGCGGTACTGGCTGGCGTACTGGATATTCATGCCAGCACCAAAGCAGCTCGTTTTGTGCGTTTTTGCGACTGTTTTAATATTCCACTGCTGGTGTTGGTAGACGTACCAGGTTTTTTGCCAGGCACCGACCAAGAATGGAATGGGATTATTTCCAATGGAGCAAAGCTGTTGTATGCCTTTTGCGAAGCTACTGTGCCTCGTATTACGGTGATTACACGAAAAGCCTATGGTGGAGCTTATGATGTGATGAACTCCAAACACATTGGGGCAGATATGAATTATGCTTGGCCTATGGCTGAAATTGCCGTGATGGGAGCCAAAGGAGCTGCTGAAATTATCTTTAAACGGGAAATTGCCGAAGCTGCCAATCCCGAAGAAATGTTGCAGGAAAAAGTAGAGGAATACACCGAGAAATTTGCCAATCCGTATCTGGCTGCCCGCTATGGCTATATTGATGAGATTATCAAGCCAGAGCAAACCCGCTTTAAGCTGATGCGGGCCTTTGAAATGCTCGAAAATAAAGCAGTCCGACTACCTCGTAAAAAACATGGCAACATTCCTTTGTGAGAACTTTTAAGTTGTTAGGGAAGAAGAGCTACAAGTAAGAAAAACGCACTACTCGTAGCTCACCACTCCCGTTGCTTTATCAGAAAATTTTATGTAGGTTTCGTAGACTTTCAATTTTTTATTGGTGAGGTCTAGGCAGGATTAGATTGGGGAGAACGGTTCTAATATTTTTTCCAGAATTATACCTGTCCACACACACAAGATACAGAAAAGACACTCTCTATGAGGCTATGTTTTCTATATGGGTTACTCATACTTCTTACTTCGGTAGGATGTCAATCTCATCAACACCGCTACAAAGAAGAAGCAAAACAAGGCGAATTTAACCTGCGTACATGGGGTTTTTCCCGATCTGGGGCTATACGTCTGGATGGTAACTGGAAATTTACCTGGTTGGATACTATAAAAGGCACACAAAGTACCTCGTATATACAAGTGCCAGGTAGCTGGAATAGCTTGGTAATAAACGGAAAAAAGATTTTAGGCAAAGGCACTGGCATCTATGAACTTACGCTGCACCTCCGTCCTGAAGAAGTAGGTCAGATTGTAGATTTACGACTACCCATCATCTCATGCCAAAAGTTCCGGCCTAGGTTTGTATGTGGTACATGATGCCATCAAAAGGCTGGAAGGAACGATTACACTGGAATCTAAATTAAAAACAGGTACTACTTTTCGTATAAAAATTCTTAATTTGTTCCCCAAGTTATGAGGCCTAAGCTTTTTTAAGCTATGAGTGGCAAAAAACGACCCATGCATAGGATCGTCTTTGCCCCTAGCCCGAAACCAGATATTTGAAACGCATGACAAAGCTTACGCCTAAACGATTATCAATTATGAAAAAAATACTTTATTTGACTATTTTACTCACCTTTGGACTAGCCTGTTCATCTAAAAAAGAAGTTCCTATGCTGGATACTACGGACGAAAATCTATTAAAAGAAAAAGTAGAAGATCATAAACTAACCATCTATCAGGTATTTACCCGATTGCTTACCAATGCCAAAAGTACCAATAAAGAATATGGCACATTGGAAGAAAATGGCGTGGGTAAATTTAATGAAATAAGTGAAAAACTGTTGCATGAAATTCATCAAATGGGTTTTACACATATCTGGTATACAGGTATAATTGAGCATGCCACCATGACAGATTATTCCAAATTCGGAATCAAACCTGACGATGCCGATGTAGTCAAAGGACGGGCAGGGTCGCCGTATGCCATCAAGGATTATTACGATGTCAATCCAGATATGGCTGTAGATGTACCCAACCGGATGAAAGAATTTGAAGCCCTACTCGAACGTACCCATGATGCCCAACTGAAAGTACTCATTGACTTTGTGCCCAATCATGTAGCCCGTCAGTATGGATCAGATGTCAAACCTGAAGGCGTAAAAGACTTAGGCGAAACTGACAATACTTCACACCTGTTTGACCCCAAAAATAACTTTTACTACCTGCCTGGTACCTCGTTTCGTGTCCCTCATGACTATCACCCACTAGGCAATCTTCCTCATCCAACCAAAGACGGACATTTTGATGAAACACCTGCCAAAGCAACCGGAAACGACCAGTTTACACCTGATCCCGGTATGAACGACTGGTTTGAAACGATCAAACTCAACTATGGTGTAGACATTGTCAATGGACGGAAAAATCATTTTGACCCCATTCCAGATACTTGGGAAAAGATGCGGGATATTCTCGTGTTTTGGACAAAAAAAGGCGTAGATGGATTCCGGTGTGACATGGCCGAAATGGTGCCTGTCGAATTCTGGGGCTGGGTGATTCCACAGATACAAGAAGTCAATTCAGACATTATCTTTATTGCCGAAATCTATAACCCTGCCGAATACCGCAACTACATTGAACAAGGAAAGTTTACTTATCTCTACGACAAAGTAGGGCTGTATGATACTCTACGAGGTATTATTCAATATGGATCGTCTGCCAATCATATTTCTCAGAACTGGAAAAACCTGCAAGGCATTAACCAATACATGTTACGGTTTATGGAAAACCATGACGAGCAACGAGTGGCTTCCCAGTTCTTTGCCGGAAAAGCTGAAAAAGGCTTACCTGCCATGGCTGTCAGTGCGTTGTTGAACTCAGGGCCGGTTATGGTCTATTTTGGACAGGAAGTAGGCGAACCAGCCCAAGGTCCTGAAGGCTTCAGTAGTGACGATGGCCGAACCACTATTTTTGATTACTGGGCTGTGCCAAACTATCAGAATTGGATTAGTTCTGGCCAATACAACGGCCTGGAACTAGAGCCAGACCAACTGGTACTACGAAAGAAATATGTGCAGTTGCTGCAATTTTGCCGTGCCAATGAGGCCATCCGAAAAGGAGGCCTGTACGACTTACAAGCTGCCAACAACGGTGGCAAAACAGCAGGGTACGAAGAAAATAGAGTCTATAGCTTTCTGCGGTTTACGGACAATCAGAAACTGTTGATTATTGTGAGTTTTGAAGAAGAACTCAAGCGGGAAATCAATGTGCGTATTCCTGAAAATGCCCTGGCAGCTATGGAACTCTCCCTGAACAAGAACTATAAGCTCAAATGCATACTAGGCGACCATCCAGATATTCCTTTTGCTGCCTCTACCACGCAAGACAACCTCGGTGGCATTCCATTGAAACTAGAGCCGCTGAGTAGCTATGTATTTGAGATTGTAGAGAAGTAAAAACAAAATAGAGGCATGCAGAGACATTTTCTATGGACAGGCGTAGTAGGTGCGTCGTTATTTGTAGTCACTACTCTGGTGGGTGGACTGTTGACGCCTGGCTATAGTCATTTGTCACAGTATATAAGTGAGTTATATGCCGATCAGGCTCCCTATGCTACGCTGCTTCGTTTTAGCGGCTACTTACCCAGTGGACTTTTGCTAATGGCATTTGGGTATGTGGCTTATACCTTTTTTCCTCCGTTCACGCGTACCCGAATGGGTTTTATCGGATTGGGGGTGTGTTATGGGCTAGGTACCGTGATCGTCAGCCTGTTTCCTTGTGATCAAGGGTGTAATAAAGCATGGATACATCCAAGTATTTCGCAACTCATTCATAATCTGACAGGTATGCTCACATACATGGTTGTGCCTTTTTGTTTGCTTATGCTTGGATGGGAGGCTATGAGATGGCCTAATGGCCACAAGGTAGGGTACGGAGGCATAGCTGCTGGCCTACTCAGTTTGCTGTGTGTAGGTGTATTGTTTGCTTACCCAGATTCATCTTATATTGGATTGGTTCAGCGTGTACTGGAAGGTTCTGTGCTGAGTTGGATAGTGGCCTGTGCCTTCTATGGAATGAAGGCAGCTACATAGGGACAGAGAACATTTTGAACAAACAAAGCTGTTGGAAACACATTCATAATAGATTCTGATAAATCTATAATTTTTTGATAATCAAATGAGATTAAAATGTGTTCTTTTTCTGCTGTTTCTGAAACAGAGACAAAGTGGATGCTATTTTAGAAATACGCATACGGTTCTACCAGGTCTAGAGGTCTTACCTATTGTCTTTTTCTTTTGCGGAACTCCGCCTCTATTCGCTCAAGACTGGGTTTTGAAGAACTACCATGCTCAGAATGGGCTGCCTACCTCTAATGTATACCAATGCTTTCAGGACTCGAAAGGTTTTATGTGGTTTGCTACAGAAAAAGGACTAAGCCGCTTTGATGGGTACTCATTTACCAATTTCACGATGAGTGACGGACTTTCAGACAATGAAATATTCTCTTTATTTGAAGATTCCAGAGGTCGCCTTTGGTGCCTGACTTTCAACGGAAAGCCTTGTTTCTGGTATAATGGCCGATTTTATAATCCAGATACTACGCCTTTTCTCAAACAACTGAGTTGTAAATCATATCTGAGCAGTATTGCAGAAGATGAGCATCAGAACATCTGGCTTTCCTCTGAAAGGGGAGAAGCACGAAAGCTGGACGCTTCGAATCACGTCTCAAAAGTTATACTAGAGTCGATAGATGCAAGTATACAGCTTAATCTCAATAAGCTGTATCCAATACACGATACGCTGTATTATCAGACCAGTAGAGGAATACTCTCCAAATACATGAAAATACCCTTTCAGAAGAAAAAGGTGCTAGTAGATTGTAAGAAACTCTTTTATCAAGAACGTCAACCATTAAGAACAAGTCTAATTCAAAAAAATGTATTGATAGGTTTTTTTGACAATACATTATTTGCCTTTCATATACCTACCAGACAATTTTTGGATAGCCTAACACTAAACATAGATCAGGTTTTATCTATTTGCTGTATCAGAGATGAAGTATGGCTTTGTACGCGGAATGGCGTGTATCAGATTGACTATTCAGAAAATCGTTTTCAACTTAGGCAAAGACATTTAGAAGGACATGCAGTAGGTTATGTAGCCAAAGATTTTGAAGGAAATATGTGGTTTTCGACACATGAACAAGGTGTTTTTTTCAAAGCAAGTAATGAAGTGTGGTGCTTTGGGAAGAAACATGGACTTATTAGTCAGGACATTCAAAGCATTGGATTGAATGCTAAAAAGGAGCTACTGGTAGGCTTCCGAAGAGAAGGGATTGCAAAAATTACAGGTAAGCAAATACATACAAACTACATCATTTCCAAAGAGTTGAATAATTTGGGGGCGTTTTACGAGATTATAGCCGTCGGAAAAGATAGGATTATGTGTGCCAATACGATTGGTCTGCTTATGATTGAGAATGCAACAATTAGCTATGTACCAGAACTTCCTTCTAAGTCAGTCGTTGTGGATAAAGACGGAATCATTTGGGTAGGTACAGCTTATGGATTATATGGATTAGATTATACCTCTCTGCGACAGATAGCTCTTAATGTCAAAGATTCTATTCGGAAAGCAAATATAAGAAGGGAGGAAATTCATAAAAAACTTCAGAAATATAGATGGAGTGATGTACGTGTGACCAAACTGTTTACTACTCGTCAAGGACAAATATACATTGGTAGAAACGATGGCCTTTTTATGCTTTCCAATCAGAATAAGATTGTACCAGTGTCTTTTAATCAACAAATCAATACACGGGTGACAGATATGACGGAAACCGAAAATGGTACACTCTGGATTGCTACTGATGGAAATGGTGTCTTTTCGTTTCGGGAGGGGAAACTAAAAAATATGAGCCTGAATAAAAACTATTTTACCAATAATTGCTATGCACTAGATTTAGACAAGGATGGTAATCTTTGGATTGCCACTAGCAAAGGAGCCTACTCTATACATACATCAACTCCTACGATTCCTATCTCTAGACTGTCTTTTGAAAATGGATTAAGCTCAGACGAAATTAAAGATCTGGTGGTTAATGGAGATACCATCTGGCTTGCCAGTCAGAATGGGTTGATGTTTTTTAACCGAAAGAAAATACATGCCATCCAAAGTCCTCCTCCTATTCATTTGACTGATTTTCTTTTATTTGGAAAACCTGAAAAGAAAAACAAATCTACATTCCACTATAACGAAAACAATATTCAGATAAGTTTTGTGGGTATATCCTATCAGAACAATCGTGACATACGCTACAAATACCGACTTAATCCAAAAGATGCATGGATTGAAACCAAGAACAAAACCATAGATTTATCCACACTTGTACCCAATACGTACCGGTTTGAAGTAACAGCCAGAACATCTGATAGTAACTGGAATCCGACACCTGCGTACATTTCTTTTACAATTAATAAACCTTTCTGGCTCGAACTCTGGTTTATTGCCTTTCTAACATCCTTGATTCTTGTGGGAATTGTTTTCTTAGTTCGGGCACGATACAAACAATTGCGGGAAAAGACTGACTTGGAGAATAAGGCAAAATTACTAAAAATTCAAGCTTTGATAGCTCAGATGAATCCTCATTTTGTATTTAATGTGCTCAGTGCCATTCAAGGACTCATCTACAAGCAAAATCCGTTTATGGCAGCTAAATACCTCGCCAAATTTTCTAAACTAATCCGAATGATTTTATACCAGTCACGGGAAAAATACATTTCATTGTCCGAAGAGATTGATACAATTACCTATTATTTAGAATTGCAACAACTACGTTTTGAGAATAAATTTGACTATTCCATTGAGGTAGATGAAACTATTAGTCTGGATACTACTGCCATTCCACCCATGTTGGCACAGCCTTTTATTGAGAATGCCATTGAACATGGGATTATGCATAAAAAAGAAGAAAAAGGATTTATTGGTATTTCGTTTACGAAAATCAATGAAGAAATTATGTTGGAAATAAAAGATAATGGTGTTGGGTTGCAAAAATCTAGGCAGATCAATCAGGAGTTGAAGCATAAACCCAAAGGTTCTTTAGGGGTGTATATTACACAGGAACGATTAGAAATTCTTTTTAAAAAAAATAAGTCTATTGTAATCGAAGAAATAGTGGAGAATGAACAAGTAAAAGGAGTTAAAATTATGTTATTGTTTCCAATTGAGAGTTTTTTTTAAAAGAAAAATTACATGGTAAATAAGGCAAATTTACTACTTTTGTATTTTGAATCCACTTATTAAACTTAGATGACAACACTCGTAATTATTGACGATGAAAAAGGAGTAAAAGATGCCATTATGGGAATGGTAGAGCATCATCTTCCTGATACAAAAGTAATTGGTACTGCTAATGGTGTAGAGACTGGCATTGAATTGATTCAACGTACAAACCCAGATATTATCCTGCTAGATATTAAAGTAGAAGATGGTACTGGCTTTACTCTTCTGCAAAAACTTACAAACAATAAGGCAAAAATCATATTTATTACAGCCTATGACGAATATGCTATAAAAGCCATCAAGTTTAATGCCCTAGATTATATCCTCAAACCCATTGATCCTGATGATCTCTTGTTGGCCATTCAAAAGGCAAATCAGTTACTTGACAAAGAAAATCAGACTATTCAGATAGAAAATTTGCTCCATTTTTTAGAAGGAAATAAACAGACATCAAAAAAAATATTACTAAAAACTTCAGAGAGTATTATCCTAATTGAGGTAGCGAATATCATCAGATGTGAGGCACAAAGTAACTATACATCATTTTTTTTCAATGGAGGGAAAACAATTTTGGTATCTAAAACATTAAAGGAATACGAAGAAATGTTACACGATTGTGGTTTCTTTCGGGTGCATCAGTCCCATCTGATTAATCTATCGTATTTTGAACGTTATGAAAAAAGAGACGGAGGTTTTGTTGTACTCAAGGACAGTAGTATTGTACCCATCTCTACTAGAAAAAAAGATGAATTTCTAGAGCTGCTGGAAAAATATGAGCATGCCTGAACATCACCCTCTATTTTTAATTTTTTCCATTCATTGCTACTAAGAGCATGGTTGAATTTGCAAATTTTTGATAGCCAGTATCTTATAAAAATATCAATTAGCTAGATACTTTTCAAAAAACAGTATTCTGGATCCAACTAGCCTTACAAATAGGTGTGATTGGGACAAAAGATAGTCGGCACATATTCAGTCAAACAATATTTTGCAAAATCCCGATCCTGGCAAATGTAATTTTAAACATGCTCTAATTCAGATTGCGGCAAACGATCTTTTTAGAAAAGAACATGGTAGTGCTGCTATGCAGACTACTGGACAATTCTAAAAAGCCAATCAGGCCGTTGTCTGCTCCCCTGTTTTCAAACAAGCTTGAAATAAAAAAGGTGCTTTTTACCGAGTCTACCCGAACGTTTTTCTAGTTTATCCAGTCGTACGACTATCGTTGTACTGATAGTTTCCCCAATCAGTTGCTAAATAATATGCGGCGAATATTCAATCAGTATGGATAGACGCTCATTTGCTAGCTTTCCTACACAAACTTTATACATGTTTGTAGTGATTTCAATACTTCCTGCATTTGTATTAGAGCATGTTTAAAAATTTCAAATATCTCATTTTTAAGTACTACTATTAAAATTTTTACAAGACCTGCTACTATAACTCCTTATCCAAAGTGGGGTTGGTTGGCAGATAAATACAAAAATCTAAAAGTTCTAATCACTGTAGAGGTGACTCCTGAAAATGGAAGTATACCAGTTTTTTTCAATCAGTTATTTAAACCCAATTTGGTTTATGCTCAACTTTATCACCCCAGATCTATGCTATACCAAGACCAGTGGGAGAATTTGTATTAAAGTTGTTTTGCTTGATTATCAGTCATTTACTTATGTGATCTTTTAAAAAAATAGAGGTATTCTTAGCTGGACTTTCTAATTTTTAAAACATCCATCACTCCACGCCTTGAAAAAAGACAGATTGTATTTTTCATTGTTTGGAAAATGCGAAAGTCCAGCTAAGAAACCTACTAAAAATAGGTAAACAATGAATGCAGTTAAAAACTATTGAATCTATTACACAATAACTATTCTTTACATATTCTAAAACGTACATTTTATGAAAAAACAACTTATTACAACTGGACTATTCATGTTGTTGACTTTGGTGGGTAGCCAGGCTCAGGAACGGCGTCTATTAGATAGTTACTATCAGAGTTATTTTAAAATTTCGGACAAGGAAAAGGGCAGAAGCTGGGATGAAAATCTTGCCGCTCCTTTCACTCATAACTTGTTTGGATTTGGATACCATGGAGGAGACAACCAAAAATGGCTTATTATGCCTATTTATCCAGGAAGTACAGAATATATTATTGCTAGTAAGTATAGTGGAAATGTAGTAGATATACATACTTCTCCTTATTACAAGGATGTAGCATTTTCGTATCGTGTAAAGACTCTGTTTTCGTATGCTACTAGGAATTATAGTAAGAGAGAATATGCGCCTAGTCCTAGCCAAAATATTTTTTTGTATCCCATTTTTCACGGAGGAGATAATCAACTATTTAACTTTCTCCCAGCTACACCTGGATATTACTATATCAACAGCCCACATCTTCCAAATTATGTAGTTGATAACACTAGTTTTTCCAGTGAAAACAGTGGAGGATTAGTAAATTATTATAAAAATACCTATGGCTCAACTGCCATTAACATGAATGTAGATCATCTATATGATCCATTCTTAGATCCTGCTCATTATAAGGATAACTTATATGTAGGTGCTTTTCATGGAGGGGCCAATCAGCAGTTTCAACTTACCTCATCTGAAGGAATAGTAAATGCATTTACATCGTATAGACTACCTAGTAACACTGTTCTGGCTCAACCTCCAAGTCCAACAAGTTTAGCGGGAGAAAATCTGTGTATTGAATGTAAAGAAACATTTAAAGGTGAAGCAATAGTACCTTGTCTGCTTATCAATGATAACTTGCCAAAAGAATACCAACTCAGGCATACACCTTATTACAGATTAGAAATCAGCCAACTTTGGAAGATAGTTGGGGCTCCTATTACCATTCCTGCTGGAACAAGTCAGTCATGGGAGAGTTCACTCACTGTGGGGATAAAAGATGCTTCTTTACAAGAAGTGGTTAAAGTAACAAATACCAGCTATAGTTCTAGTGGGGAGGTAAATTTTGAGTCAGAAGTTGGTGTGGGGATTGATATAAAACTACTTAAACTTAGTGCCAAAGCTAAAGTAGGATATAAATTAGCTACTTCTATATCTCGGAGTACTAATAAGACAACAAAGTCCGTATACAGTCATGAGGAAAACAGGTCTATCACAGAGATAAGAAAGTATAGTTATACGCCACCAGCAAAGACACTTATAGCAGAATATCAGTTAGTAGATCGGTATAGATTGTATCGTATGGATGGTACGCAAGCACTGGAATGGGATGTATACTATACACCAGATCGTAATACACGGGTCACATACGAAGAACGTTCAAAAACAGGATTTAATGGAGAACTACTTGAAGAGGGTGCACCAGTATCGCTTCAAGTAATTGATAAAGGATATAATTCGGCCGGTGTACATGAATTTGAATTGTACAGAAGTGAAGATAACCAGGCTGCACGTGCAGAGAATTCTACTCTGATAGCACAGAGTAAAGACATGAGTGTAGATAAAGTGTATCCTAACCCTTTTCAGTCCTCACTACTGGTATCATTTACTACACCTGAAGCTGCAAAGATGCAGGTAGCCATCTACAATATGGTGGGTCAGCAAGTAAAGTCGTTTGATAAAACGATATCTTCTGCAGGACTACATACCATACAACTAGATGGTTTTGAAGGCAAAGAAGGTATGTATCTGGTAAGAGTAGAGATAGTATCTACAACAGATTCACGTAAACGGATTCTCTATCATCAAAAATTAGTACATACGAAGTAAGACCCTATGAGCTGATTGCTGTACACACATCTGCTCGCAGAGTTAAACGTGCTCGAAATAGACTTGGAGAATCTACCTGTCTGTAGAATAAAAGCAACGAACAGTAGCTTCTAAAAGCAAGCTAGTCGAAGTAAGTAGTTTCCAAGCAGGCATTCACTTCTGTATTTTCTGGGAAGAATTTTACAGAAGTGAATGTCTGTTTTCTACCCATATCCTATGTGTTTTTGGGTTTGTTTTCAATAATTGGTTTAGATAGCCTAGCAAGACAATCAACCATAACTCGAAAAAGACTCTGCTTTTCGAATAAATTTGATACATTCCTTTTCCGACAAATCCTTTTTATGGCAATTGACTTGAAGAAAACAGGCAAAGCAATACTTTGAGAATCAACAGTGAATACTCGCACAGATCCTAGCTATTGCCTACTTTCCATTCGTCGGCATTAAGTAAGGCAAAGGCATACTCATACTCTATTTTTTGCCTATAATACCGCAAAGCTCCTAAACAGACTAGAGTCAAGTGTTTGTAATAGCTCTAGGGATGCATGTGGCTACTTTCCAGATAAACTGCTGCATCATATTTGAAATAGTGAGATTCACCGTTCGATTCAAGCTGTATGCCTATTCCAAAGACAAAAAAGCATAGTTTGGGTGGATTTTTTCAGATATCCGCCTTACAAAAGACACTTTTGCCTAGTCTGTACAGAACAGAACAGTACTGTTCTGAATGATGCAGTACCCGAACGTTTTCCAATCTGTCAGTCGTACGACTATCGTTGTGCTGACAGTTTTCCCAATCAGTTGCTAAATAATATGCGGCGAATATTCAATGAATTTAGGCTGATATTCATTTGCTTATTTTTTTATACTTTATTTCTATTTTTTTGTGATAATAATAGCAATTGTGTGTTTTAATAATTATTTATCACTTTTATAATTGAAAATTGCCATGAAAAAAATATTATTGTCCCTCATTGTGCTTTTTGGACTTTTTCTTGGATGTAAAGAAAAAGATACAGAATTAGTCAAGCCTGCACTCGTTACCACATCCACAGATGTTACAAACTATGTTACCCGCACCGATAATACACCTTCTCTTTCAGGAGGACGTACTCAGGAAGTTCGTGCCTATTATTATAATGACCTAGACTTGCGTACAACCTACGATATGACTATTAATTATAATGGAAGTTTACGGCAAATCAACCTATTTCACCATCCTTTGTTCAAAGGATACATTGATCGAGAAACTCGCATGGATGTGAAATCCGAGGATGGCTGGGAACTCATTTACAACTGGTTTCCTACCAATACTACGGATCAAGTGCAATTTCCTGGACTTCTGATGTATAACAAGTTTAGAGGGTCTATGAAACTATTTTATTACCATTTAAGTGGCCTTAGCACGGCAGGAAATGTGATAGGTGCTTTATCTGGTGTTACTACTCCTGTCAAACTATTTAACCTCAATACCTCTATTACTGATGTTACCAGTTCTAGCTACTCCAATGTAGTGACACAATCTACGGATGGCATGTTTAATGTCACAGGCAGTGGTCTTATCGAAAACAACTGGTACGCTTTTGAGTGGGATGTGGCTTATTATGATGGCAGTGTAGGGCCAGGCTCGTTTCTTTCCTTGCGTGGGTGGGGGCAGGATCTTTCTACTGTTACGCTACAAGGCTCTCTATCAGGCAATATTTCCGGAAAACTTACTACTATAGTAGCATCCAAGGATATAAACAACTTGGGGACAACCAGTGACATAGAAAAAGCAATTTCTAATGGTACAAAAAGTATTTTTATCAAAACGCCAGGTGAGCAACTCAAGAACTTATTTACAAATCTCTCCAACAAAACCTCTTCAGGATTTCTAAAGAATATTTTTGGTAAAGTCGCTTCAGATGGTACTATCTCTGGCATTGCTACTGCAATAGCAGGACCAATAGGAGGTTTTTTGGCAAAGCCTATTTCTGCATTGTTAGGAAAACTCTTTCCTAAGAAGAAAACAGAAACAAATCCTGTTTCTATCCAAGAGACACAAGTTAACCTAAAAGCAGATTTAAATTTAGCAATCTCAGGTACTATTGAACGCACACCTCCCTTTGGACGTATTGAATTTGAAATACCTACAAAAAAAATTAATGATTGGTCATATTTTGGAAAATTAGGTGTTTTTTCACTCAAAAGTAAACCAACGGTAGCTGTAGTAGAAGATTATGTCTTCTATATGTCTGGCCCACCCATGGATGTCAATAATTGGCGCTATGCATTCTATGCTTGGCTTAAAGATGATTTGTCAAACTTGGTTGTAGTTAATCCTGACTTATTAAATGAAGCTACCGTAGAATCTACTGCTCAGATAGTTTACTATGCCACTGCAAGTGATGTATCCTCATCTATCGAAGAATATTCTAGTCAGAAATATCCTATCCTAAATGAAAATGTAGATGAGACAAAAATTATTGTTCCCTTAGTAGGTTCGCTTAGCACTCCTTATTCTCCTCCTACGAGTCCTTGGTGTTGTGCGTCAGATTCTCCTCGCGTGGTACTGAAAAACAAGCCTGGGTACATTCCTACGACAAGAAGTCAATATATCGTCAGAGGGCCGTCTTCTTCCACTAAATTAACTATGCCGTGGGCTTCTAAGTATAATAACCTCAAAGTTTTAGTAACTATAAAGGTGTCGCCTAAGAACGGTAGTAATCCTGTATGGTTTAATCAATTATTCGAGCCTACTTTAATACAATCGCAGCAATACAGCCCTATACCTACAGTTTATTACAATCCTTATTGACATTGCGTTATACAGGATGTGAATTTTTTTTTAAGATATTCAACGCCACTTTTGCAGAAGAATCTTTAAAAAATATAATTATCAATAAAAGGCTCTTGTCTTAGTCAAATAATAGAAAGACCATCAAACTTGATGTGTTTGCTTTGAAGACAGTACTCCAAACTAATTGTTACACAAAGTTTAAATTAAAACTAATTTTCACCCAATCATTTTTTTATGAAACATTATTTTAATTGGATCGCATATCTGACTATATGCCTCTTCTTTTTTCCAATAAGTATACAAGCTCAGGATATCACCAATGGGCTTGTGAGCCGCTATACCTTTAGCGGCAATGCAAATGATAGTTTTGGTACAAATAACCTTAGTGCTTCAGAAAATCCGCAATTAACCGCAGACCGGTGTGGAAATGCCAACAGTGCGTATGTATTTGATGGTACTAATCATTTCTTCAGGAACAGCCCGACAGGGGTAACCGGAAGTAGTTATACATACTCTGCGTGGATGAGACTGGATGAGGCTGTTCCAAGAGGAGCAACAGGACGTAGTGAGGGATCGTTTACTATAATGGCTATTGGAAATACAGGAGGAGATCAGTTTATATCTGTTATGAATCGTTATTTAGGTTCTGATGTTAACACTGGAATTGTAGTGACTTCATATACGAATTTAGGTGGGATAGCATCGGTGAGAACAGGAGTCAATCCAGTAGTAGACACATGGTTTTTTATAACTGTTACGATGAATCTAATTAATGCCACACAAACAGAGATACGGACTTACATAAATGGTGCGCCCGTTGGAACGCCAGTCACAACAGGATTACCTAGATATAGCGACATTCAAAACAGTCCTGTTTTGACGATTGGAGGCCGCCATGGTGGAACCCCTATACAATTCTTTAGAGGGGCTATAGACGATGTGCGTATCTATAATAAAGCCCTAAGTGCTTGTGAGGTAGCTATTCTTTACAGACAGAATCCTCAGAATCAAACTACTGCTTTGGCAGATTTACAAACATCTCCTATTACAGGCCCTGAGTCTGTTTGCCCAAGCACCACGCAAACGTATAGCATTACACGTTTAATAAATCCTTGTACTATCTCTAGTGGTACACAGCCAAGTAGTTCTACTATTACATGGACGGCTCCTGCTGGGGCTAGCATTGTCTCTGGACAAGGTACCCCTACCGTAACCATCAACTTTGGAGCTACATATACAACTGGAACTGTTACTGCTACAGAAAGCATCGGTACCATCACAAATTGTCTGAAATCCAGTACACTCACTGTACGTTCTACGGCAATCTCTTGTGATAAGATCCAGATCAATTTTACGGGCAATAGTTCTACCTATGTAGGTAGCCAACATGATGCAGTGGTAAGTATTACCAATACGAATGCAACGGCGGCTACCCTTATAGTAACACCTCTTGCCAATCCTGCGTTTTACGTACCTAATAATACGCCTAAAACCGTAACCGTTGGTCCTGGCCAAACAGTACCCGTTACCTATACAGGAGTGTTTACACAGCCCGGTACTACCCAACTTTGTTTCAATATCACAGCTGCGAATCCTTGTTCTGTCTCATCTAGTTGTACTTGGACAAATCAATGTCAGACGGTACGTGCCCTGACAGGATGCCCAGCCTCTTGGTCTCCAGCTGACTTTGTCTGTGGAACAGATGTGCTCGGTGCGAGTGGCTCTATTAAACGTAGCACTCTTTCAGTGCATAATGCTTTCTATAATGTTACAGGGCTTGTTCATAAAAAAATACTTGATTGATTTTGTCTCACAGGACTTATCAAAGTCTTATTTTAACCATACTTCGACACGTTCTGTAAGGCAAAATTTTTACTCATTTTGCTTATGTAGGGGT